>Ga0316209_1000054_pt1 | contig 256250 bp, 245 predicted proteins | sample 6monopyrite_MG_FD_204945 | JGI IMG/M metagenome (GOLD analysis project Ga0316209, IMG submission 204945) | Microbial mat bacterial communities from mineral coupon in-situ incubated in ocean water Damariscotta River, Maine, United States -... | ecosystem: Environmental > Aquatic > Marine >... | reverse complement strand
TTTAAATTATTATCTGTTATTATTTTGTTTCTCTAATTTCATGTCGTTAATAAATAAAAACCAATAAAAATGTGACACACGACGATTTTAGGTCACATTCAATTTTCTTAACGGGACAGTAGTGATCCTGAATATTTAATTTACTCAACCCGTCTTTGCTCAATGCTTTTATTTATTACCCAAATTTGTATGTGTTTTATGGGTATAGACAAAAATTTTAAAAATGTGCTTCTGTATTTCGATAAAATAATCAGTACAGAAATAATAGTGCAGAAATGGCCTTATGAAAACTGACTGTTTAATTCATTAACCGCCAGATTTATATCAGCGGGATTAGTCAGCGTTAAAATGTTTTCACTTAACGGACGTAGTTGCGAAATTTCACTCTGGTTTATAATGTGTTTAACGTCGAGTAAGCTGTTTGCCTGCACACTAAAACTTTGTAAGCCCATGCCGAGTAACAGACGGGTGTACTGAGTGTCTGAAGCCATTTCACCACACATAGAAACTTGTATGCCCTGTGTTTCACCAGCATCAAGCGTCATTTTAATTAATTTTAATACCGCCGGATGTAACGGATTGTATAAATAACTCACCTCATCATCAATACGGTCAAAGGCCAGGGTGTATTGAATTAAATCATTGGTGCCGATGGATAAAAAGTCGAGTTTTTTTGCCAGGCTATCCGCTACCAGTGCAGCTGACGGTACTTCAATCATAGCACCAATTTTTATATTTTCATCAAAACGAACGCGCCGGGATTTCAATTCAAATTTTGCCTGTTCGATAACTTCCAAAGCCTGTTCCAACTCAGAAATGCAGCTAATCATCGGAATCATCATGCACGTTGGACCATAACCTGCGGTGCGTAAAATAGCTTTAATTTGAGGTAAAAAAATCTCCGGATTTTTCAAACAACGCCTGATCGCACGCAGACCCAGTGCCGGGTTATGTACTAGCGGGCCATGTTGTGTGGTTTGGGAAAGTTCTTTATCGGCCCCTAAATCTGTAGTGCGAATGGTAAGTGGGCGACCTTTTAGTGAGCGCAATGCCCGGCGATAAGTTTCAAACTGTTGTTCTTCGCCGGGAAATTTATTATGTGGATTATTGCTTTTATTATCTGATAATTCATCGTTTTCAATAAATAGCATTTCAGTTCTATATAAACCCACCCCAGTGTGATCATACTGGCGTAAAGTGCGCACATCAGCTGGGCGGTCAATATTGCCATGTAAAATTATTTTTAAACCATCAAGAGTTTGTGCGGGTTTGTTTTTTAATTCAAATAATTTTTTACGCCGTTGACGTTCTTCGCGAATTAAACTTTTAAAATTTGTTAACTCTTTTCTTTCCGGGTTTACATGAATTTCCCCCGTGTTGCCGTCCAGAACAATGAGTTCGTTTGCCTGAATTAAATGTTTGGCATCGTGTACGCCTACAATTGCAGGTATGCCTAAGTTGCGTGCCAGTATTGCCGTGTGAGATAAGGGGCCACCGTATTCGGTAATGAACCCGGCAATTTTCTGGTGTTGCATTAACAGCGTGTCTGCGGGGGTCAAATCATCAGCGACAATAATTCTGTTTTTCAGGCGTGCGGCCAGTTTTTCCGTATCATTTTTTTCTTGATCAGTACTAAATTCCGGCGCATTCATTAAGCACCGTTGAATGCGTTCAGTGACATGAATGATGTCATCTTTACGGGTTTTTAAATAGGCATCATCCATGTCATCAAATACTTTTACAATGCGTTCAACCTGTACCTGTAGGGCCCATTCTGCATTGCATAAGCGAGCACGAATGTGACTGACCGTATCTTCATATAAAACCGGATCATCAAGCATGAGTAAATGCGTATCAATAAATAGCGTGATGTCGTGTGGGGTGTCACTGGAAATGCTGTTTTTAATATTTGTTAACTGTTGTTGGGCTTTAATCCTGGCATCTTCGAAGCGTTTAACTTCGGCATCTGTATCATATTTAGAAATGGAATATTCTAAAACTTCAGGCAGCTCACGATAAAAAACATAAGCCGGGCCGATGCTTACGCCTTTTGATACGCCTATACCTTGAAGTGTAATGGACATTAAATTATTCTTCCTCGTCAAAGCGGTTGTTAATTAATTTTGTGAGGGCGTTTGCACAGGCCTGTGCATCATCGCCATCAATATGCAGGGTGATAAGGCTGCCCTTGCCTGCGGCTAACATCATTACACCCATGATGCTTTTTCCATTGATACGCTGACCATTTTTTTCAACATCAACATGACAGGAAAATCTCGACGCGGTGTTAACGAATTTTGCAGCAGCGCGGGCATGTAAGCCGAGTTTGTTAATGATTTCAATGTCGTGGATTATTGGGCTCATGTGGTTGTTAATCATCTGTTGTTTATTCATCTACTGTCTATTCGTCTATTGTTTATTCATCTTGGCACTCGCATAATAAAATACCGTCGTGTCCACCACTAACCGCTTTTAATGCCATGCTTTCAATATTAAGTTGGGGGTAATTTAAAACACGTACCAGCATAGGTAAATTAATGCCGGCAACCAGTTTGCAATTAAAATCATGACAAAGTTGTTTGCCAATATTGGCGGGTGTTGAGCCATAAATATCGGTAAGAATTAATACGCCGTTTCCCGTGTCTAAAAGTTTAATAAATTCTTTTGCCTGGTTTGAAATATCGATGATTGATGCATCGAGGGGAACATCTAAAGCCCGGGTTGATAGCGGACAGGCGTCGAGCATTTTTGTTGCACTATCCAGCAGGCTGGAGGCAATGTTCTGGTGGGTGATAAGTAGTAGTCCGACGCTCATGATTTGTTTTAACTTTTTGTTTTTTTGTAGGCGTTAGCAAAAAAAGCTAACGTCTACAGTGTTTTTCAATTTCATTTTTCTATTCCATTTCTCTGTGCCGAAGTGAAACCGCAGGAAATTTTTTCTGGAAATAATCGTTTAACTGTTCTGCAATATAAACTGAGCGGTGCTGGCCGCCGGTGCAGCCGATGGAAAAGGTTAAATAGTAACGACTTTGTTCTGCAAATTTTGGTATCCAGTATTCCATGAAATTTCTGATATGGCTATACATATCTATGACATCATCCTGATCCTTGAAAAATGCCTGAACTTCAGGATCCTGGCCGGTAAGGGAGCGGAGTGTGGGTTCCCAGTGGGGGTTTGGCAGGCAGCGTACATCAAACACAAAATCAGAATCGGTGGGGGTGTTGTGTTTAAAACCAAATGACTGAATAAGAATAGAAAGTTCCTGCGTCGGGCGGGAAATAATTCGGTCTTTAACTAATGTCCGTAACTGGTGTACATTGGTATGTGTGGTATCCAGGCACAGGTCTGCATCCTGTGCAATCGGCATTAATAAATTGCGCTCTATATCAATTGCTTCTGCCAGGGGGATGCCCTTTCGGGTGAGCGGGTGGCGTCGACGGGTATCACTAAAACGTTTTATTAATTCATTAATTTCAGCCTGAAAATAAATAACTTCAACTTCTATATTTTTATTTTTCAGGGTTTGAATGATTTGATTGAAACGTTTTAAGTCATTAGCGTCACTGCGCGCATCTATGCCTACCGCCACATCTTCATAAATCTTAATATGCTGGCTGTTGATGTGATCAGTGAAATCTGACAGCAGGCCTAATGGAAAATTATCGACACAGTAAAGTCCTTCATCTTCTAAAGTATGCAGAGCAACTGTTTTACCTGAGCCAGACAGGCCGCTTATGATTATTAATTTCATATATTGATAGGTTATTTTACTGTTTGTTTTTTAAAGCCGTTAGTTGAATGTCAGGTTTTTTATTGTTATTCGTAACTATTCCTGGCTGTTCATATGCTGTTGTTGTCTCTGGATAAATTCTTCGCTCGCATTGTGACCGTTTTCTAACAGTATGTGGTTACGCACCGCGGCTTCAACCATCACCGCTAAATTTCGACCTGAGGCAACAGGTAATTTTAATTCTGTTACGGGTACACCTAAAATGGTTTTAATGGCACGCGAACCGTAAAGTCTGTCGATTTGTTGTTGGTCATGTGCTGTCATGGGTTCCAGATGGATCACCAGGCGTAAATATTTATTGGGCTTTATGGCATTTTCGCCGTACATGGCACGAATGTCTAATACCCCCAGTCCGCGAACTTCCATAAAGTTTTTTAACACGTCAGGGCAGCTGCCATTAAGCAGGCTTGGGCCAATGCGGGTGAAGATGGGAGCGTCGTCGGCGATGAGTCTGTGACCGCGGGTAATCAGTTCGAGTGCAAGTTCGCTTTTGCCAACACTGCTTTCACCGGTTATTAAAACACCACTGCCCATCACTTCCATAAACACGCCATGGATGGTGATTTTTTCAGCTAATAAATCCGACAGGTAAAAACGAATGGAATCGATAAAATCTCCACTGCTCAGATCAGTTTGAAACAGGGGTACCATATTTTCATCGGCAATTTTTGTGATTTCTTCGGAAACATTTTGTCCGTCTGAAAAAACAACCGCCGCGGTGTGGCGTGAAAAAACTTCGTTAAATATCTTTTTAGGCTGCTTTTCAAGATAAGCCCATTCGGTCATGCCGACAACCTGAATCCGGTTGGGGTGAATTAAATTTAAATGACCCACCATTGTGGACTGCTGATTGAGGTGCAGGGCAATTTTAATCGGACGGGTTGCATGAACGGTGCCCGCAAGCCATTTAAGATCAATATTTTTTTGCAGGTGATGAAATAAATCCAGCGGTGTAATTTCTTCAGACATAGCGGGTTAACCTGTGCTCAGGAGGCTGCCTGATGATGGGGTTGTGTCCAGCTTGAAAGTTGCGCATACAGTTCTTCATCTGTCTCGCAGTTGCGAAGCTGATCGCAAAATGTGGTGTCGCTGAACATTTTTGCAAGTGAGGCTAACACCTGTAAATGTTCATCGGTGCAGTTTTCAGGCACCAGTAAACCAAAAATCAAATCAGCGGGTTTAGCGTCCGGGCTGTCGAAATCTACACCCGGTTGCAGTTTAATAAAGCAACCAAGTGTAATTTCCAGAGTCACCGCCTGCTCATCCAGTGAGTGGCTGTGAAATCTGCCATGGGGCAGGGCAACGCCATAACCCATGCCGGTTGAGCCCAGACGCTCACGTTCAATCAGTTGATGAAAAATATCCGTGGGATCAATGCCCGTTACACCTGAACCAAGTAGCTGGCTAATAGATTCAAGTGCACGCTTCTTGCTGTTAATACCGCTCAGGCATTTAACGCGTTCAGGTGTAATTAGCTGACTGATTTCCATGGATATATCTTCCGTTCTACTCTTCAATATCAACCGGTGGAACCGTGTCTTTCTGGTGATGGTCGGTTATTTTTTCTTTATGTTTTTTAACCTGCCGGTCAAGTTTGTCGATCAGGCCATCAATGGCCGCGTACATATTATCTTCTGTACTATCGGCAAATATGTTATTACCGCGCATATTAATGGTGGCTTCCGCCTTGTGTCGGTTACCTTCAACAGTGAGGATCACGTGTGTGTTGGTGACCTTGTCGAAATGACGCTCAATGCGTTCCATTTTATCATTTACATAGTTACGAAGTGAATCGGTAATTTCTATGTGGTGTCCAGTTAGGTTGAGTTGCATAAGGACTCCTTAAGTTGCAATGCCGGCTAAGCCAGGCGTTTACGTTCATTTGAGGGTGGTATCATCATGGCTTCTCGATATTTTGCCACGGTTCTACGCGCCACGTTTATGCCCTGATCCACCAGTAAGTTGGCAATTTTATTGTCACTTAATGGCTTGCGGGGTTCTTCACTTTCTATCAGCTTTTTTATCATGGCTCGAATGGCCGTAGCTGAACATTCCCCGCCATCTGAGGTACCCACATGGCTGGAAAAAAAGTATTTGAATTCGAATACACCTTTGGGTGTATGCATATATTTCTGGGTGGTGACTCTGGAAATGGTGGATTCATGCAGTTCAAGTTCTTCTGCTATCTCACGCAATACCAATGGTTTCATACCTTCTTCACCGTAGTCAAGAAATGTGCGTTGGTGTTCTACAATAGACGTGGCTACACGCATTAAAGTTTCATTGCGGCTTTGTAAACTTTTGATAAACCAGCGGGCTTCCTGCATATTGTTTTTCATGAAGGTGTTGTCTTCGCTCTGTTTACCCCGTTGTATATAAGACGCATAGGTTGAATTAATGCGCAGCTTCGGCGCGGTGTCATTGTTAAGCCGAACATTCCAGCGGCCTTCCTCTTTACTTACAAATACATCCGGAACCACATACTGGGTAGAAGACTGGCTGATATTGCTGCCGGGCTTTGGATTGAGTGTCTGAATAAAGCGAATTATACCCCCAAGTTCGTCATCCGAAATACGATTATAGCGTTTGAGTTTGGCATAATCGTGATTACCCAGTAAGTCTAAATGATCTTTAATAATCTGTCGGGTTTTTTTCAGTGCCGGGTAGTCTTCACTGCTATAAGGTTCCAGTTGCAGCAACAGGCATTCTTTTAAATCACGGGCTGCAACGCCAATGGGGTCGAAGTGCTGAATTAAATTTAATACCGCCTCAACTTCATCCAGTTCAATTTCCAGGTCATCGACCAGCCCCGCGTGTATTTCTTCTACAGATTCCTGCAGATAGCCATCTTCGTCTATGCCATCAATGATGGCCATTGCGATCGTGCGGTCAATATCACTCATGGTGGTGACCAGTAGCTGATCGAGTAAATGATCAATTAGCGCAGCATCGGTGCGGCACTGGTTTTCGAGAAATTCCCGTGCCTTGTCATCATCCATGGGTGCACTGGACGCGGTGGCCAGTGTCGGTTCGTAAATGTCATCCCACTGAGAGTCTACGGGTAATTCATCAGGCATGTCCTGCTGGCTATTCAGGTCTACATCCTGTGCAGCCGCATCGTTTTGCAGATCGGTGACTTCCTGGTTATTCGGCTCTGTGCTAGCGCTATCTCCGCGCATATCCCCATCCATATCCCCGGCCATATCCCCGGCCATATCAGAGGAATCATCTGCTTTGTGTTTATTGTCTTCCAGGTTGTTGTCTTCGAGGGGGTCAGAAGTACTGCTTTCTTCCTCAACCTCCAGCATGGGGTTGGATTCCAGTACTTCCTGAATTTCAGTTTGGAGCTCTATTGTTGACAGTTGCAGCAGACGGATCGCCTGTTGCAGCTGGGGTGTCATAGTCAGTGATTGACCGATGCGTAATTGTAGGGATTGCTTCATTCTTTTTTGATTAAAACTTCTTAATGTTTACCTGTAGTGTACTCCAAATTTCTGCTTCATGCAGAAGTTGTGCCATGTGTTTTTGAAGTATTTATATTCATGTGCCTTAACCAGCGCTTCCCTGACAGTGTATCTTAACTTATAGACTAAAATTTTGACCTAGATAAACATCTTTCACTTGTTGATCCTGCAAAACGACATGTGGGCTACCCTCGGCAATAACCTCTCCAGAGCTCAAAATGTAGGCTCGCTCACAGATACCCAGTGTTTCCCGTACATTGTGGTCGGTAATCAGCACGCCAATATTTTTTTCGGTTAACTGTTTAATAATGCGCTGAATTTCCAGCACCGAAATGGGGTCGACACCGGCGAAGGGTTCATCGAGTAAAATAAACTCGGGCTCCGCAGATAGCGCCCGGGCAATCTCCACGCGCCGGCGCTCACCACCGGACAGGCTGATGCCCGTGCTATCGCGAATATGGTCGATCTGTAATTCATCCAGCAGATTTTGCTGTATCAGCTTGCGCTGCTTTCTACTCAGCTCAGGGCGGGTTTGCAAAATAGCCATTATATTATCAGCCACCGTCAGCTTGCGAAACACCGAGGCTTCCTGGGGCAGATAACCTATGCCAAGTCTGGCGCGGCTGTGCATGGGCAAATGGGTGATGTCCTGATCGTTTAACGTAATAATACCTTCGTTAACCGGAATTAACCCCACCATCATATAAAAACTGGTGGTTTTACCCGCGCCGTTGGGGCCGAGTAAGCCGACCACCTCACCGCTTTGTACGTAAATAGAAACATCATTAACCACCGTGCGTTTGGCAAAGCGTTTAACCATGTTTTGTGCGCGCAGAATATTTATTTTTGTTTCAGGATTCACTGTTATCCTTAGTGGGCTGTTCCGATTTCTGTTCCGGGTAAATGGTTATTTTTACCCGCGGTGGTTTTTGTGAGTCCGGTGAGCCCTGCCTGGAATCCTGGCTGCCTGCTTTCACAATGTCTTTAAGGGTATTATAAATGATGTGCTCACTGCTAAAATGATTTTTATTTTTGAGTAATTTAGCGCCTTCTTTTAATTCTAAAATGCCGGTTTGTGCCTGGTAATTCATGATTTTGCTTTCAGCATTTATTGCCTCATCGAGATCGTTTAACTGAAAAAAAGTGGCCGGGCTGCCGGTAATGTGTACATTGTGAAGTCGTGCATTTTCATTTTTAATAACAATTTTATCACCCGTGATTTTTAAGCTGCCTTTGATGATTTTCACATTACCATTGTAAATGCTGAAATTTTCTTTTTCATGTAATTCCAGCTGATCTGCTTCAATTTGCAACGGTGCATTTTCATCATCTGATTTTGCAAATGCATGAATATTAAAAACCAGCGCAATGATAATAGCCGTTGATTTAAAACCTGTTTTAGTTAGTTGCTTCATACGTGCCCTTAACTTTCGATTGTAATTTAAGTGTACCCTGTAAACTGTCAAATATTAAGCCTGTGCTATTTATTTCTGCTTCCGGTGTTTTTACCTTTGTAGCCAAATCTGTTTCGGCAATATTGGTGGCAGTATTTATTTTAAGATAGTCGGTATATATAGAAAGTTCACTTTGGGTTTTCGTCGCAGCGCGATGAATAATGACATTGTCATGTAAATGAAGGGTGTTTTTGTGTTTGAAAAAAATCGCACGATCTGCCCGCAGTGTAATAAGGTTGTTTTCATCAGTGTTTAACCCGGTGCCCTGCCTGGTGTCCGGCCGGATAACTTTTAACAATGGCTGCTCAAGTTCAGCACTGTCATCATCCGCATAATGCAGCATTTTATTTGCTTTGAGCACCGACTTGGGTTGGCCCTGCATATTTAAGCTGGTTATAGAAAAGTTTTCCATAAAATAATCCGGAAAGCGGCGGGCAGACTTTTTATCAGGAATAGCTTCTTCACTCGTGCTCTGTAATAACCAGTAGCTGCCAATGGCGAACAGAATAAAAATAACGAGAGTGACGTAGGTGCGCATTGATTCTAAGTTGTTTTAAATGGGTTAATAAAAATGAATATGAAAATGCAAATAAACGCCAAACATTGAGCTGGGTATTGAGCTGAAACTATAACTTCAGGTTTGTTATAAAAATGGTATTTAGTTGTGTACATGTTCGGCACTAATTGTTTTTTTGTGTTCATTTGTATTTTCTTTTTTACGTATTACAAACTAATATAGGACTGCAACATCTCATGCAGCTTGCCCTGGGCATCTAAAATCATTTCGCATACTTCCCGGCCCGCACCGCAACCACCGTTGTTTACGGTCACCCAGTGTGCATGTTGTTTTACAAAATAGTGGCTATCCTGTACGCAGATAGACAGACCGGTTTTGCTCATTACTGGCAGGTCAACTACGTCGTCGCCAACGTAAGCGATTTCTTCATGGCTTAAGCCGGTTTCTTTTAAAAGTTCTTCGTAGGCGGGGAGTTTTTCACGTCTGCCCTGATAAATGCGGGTGATGCCTAAATCTTTTGCACGGTGAGCAACAACGTTGGATGAGCGTCCGGTAATGATGGCAACTTCAACACCGCCGTCCTGCAACATACGCAGACCGTGGCCGTCTTTAGAATTAAAGGCTTTGTATTCCTGTCCGTCGTCGCCAATAAAAAGCGCGCCGCTGGTGAGTACGCCGTCGATATCAAAAATCACCAGTTTAATTTTTTTTGCTTTCTCAAAAATTTCTAGCATGGTTTATTATCCTGTTTGCTCATCACGAGCTAAAAATAAAAGCACTTTACCGCAAATGGACGCAATAAAACGCAAATGTTTTTTATTATTAAACCACGCCCGCCCGCAACAAATCATGCATGTTTAATGCGCCCGCAAGTTTATCATGTTCATCCACCACCAGCATGGCGTTAATTTTATTTTTCTGCATAAGCGTTAAGGCTTCTGCGGCTAAAAGATGTGACTGAATGGTTTTGCAACGGGCGGTCATTACGTCTTTTATTTTAGCGCTGTGTACATCAATGTTTTTATCCAGGGTGCGGCGTAAATCGCCATCGGTGTAAATGCCCAGTATGTCTTGCTGTTTATTGACAATGGCGGTCATGCCCAGACCTTTTTCGGTCATCTCTAAAAGTGCATCGCGCAGGGTGGCGTTTTCCTCTACACGGGGAATGGCTTCCCCGGTGTGCATGATGTCTTTTACATGTAGCAGCAGGCGTCGTCCCAAACTGCCACCGGGGTGTGAGAGGGCAAAATCTTCTTCGGTAAATCCCCGTGCATCCAGCAGCGCTACGGCTAAAGCGTCACCTAAAACCAGTGCAACCGTGGTGCTGGAGGTGGGAGCCAGGCCAAGCGGGCAGGCTTCTTTTTCGACCCCCGCGTGTAAATCAATATCAGATTCGGTGGACAGGGTAGACTGGCGGTTGCCGGTGATGCTGATCATCGGCACCGATAAGCGTTTTAGAATGGGAATAATGGTGAGTATTTCACCGGTTTCGCCGGAGTTGGACAAAGCAATCACCACATCCAGTGGCGTAATCATGCCCAGGTCGCCATGGCTGGCTTCCCCGGGATGCACAAAAAATGCCGGGGTGCCGGTGCTCGCCAGGGTGGCGGCGATTTTATTACCGATATGGCCAGATTTACCCATGCCGATAACCACCACTCGGCCCCTGCAATTGAGCATCAATTCGCAGGCTTTAACAAAGTTATCGCTAATTTCAGCCCTCAGTGCTTCAACCGATGATAGCTCGGTATCGATAACCGCCAGCCCGAGTTTTTTAATTTGTGCGGGGTTTGCTTTATGCAGATCTGGGTTTTCCAAGTTACTATTTCCTGTGTCACTTTAATGTGATTTTAACTTATGCCATGGCACTAAAGTATAAAACAACTTCGTAAGCAATAAATATCGCCAGTAAAATTGAGCCTTCAGTGCGGGTAATTTGCCCCGCACTGCTGCGCCGCCCAAAGGCCATAATAAACATAATGATCGTCAGGGTCACCATCAGGGGTAAATCCCGACTGAGTACGCCCGCATCAAGTTCCGTCGGCTGCACTAATGCGGCAATGCCGAGCACGCCCAGGGTGTTAAACATATTCGAGCCGATAACATTGCCCAGGGCGATATCGTGCTCACCCTTGCGGGCGCTCATAATGGAGGCGGCGAGCTCCGGCAGGCTGGTGCCGATGGCGACAATGGTCAGGCCGATAATTAAATCACTGACACCGAATTCAGTGGCAATATTAATGGCACCCCACACCAGTAATTTAGAGCTAATCAGTAGTAGGACCATGCCCGCGGCTAATCGCCAGAGGGCCTGACTCATGGGCATGTCAGACGGAATTTCATTATCAAATTCTGAGCTTAGGGAGTCGGCGTCACAGGCGTTATCTATATTGTATTTGCGTTGTTTGAGCGCCTGAAACACAATCCACGTCATTAATATAAACAACAATAGCATCATTAAAATGCCGTCAACAGTGCCCAGGGCATTGTCGATTGTCGTGAGGACGACGACCAGCAAAGTGGCAATAATCAATAACGGGTATTCGCGTTTGAGAATGCTGGAGTGTACTGTCAGCGGCACAATCACTGCGGTCGCCCCCAGCACCAGCGCAATATTGGTAATATTCGAGCCAATGGCATTACCCACCGCCAGCCCCGGGTTGCCCCCGTAGGCGGCGAAACTGGCCACCAGCATTTCCGGCGCCGAGGTGCCAAAGCCGACAATGGTCAAACCAATAATCAGGGGCGAGACCCCCAGATTACGCGCGGTAGCAGAGGCGCCCATCACAAACAGGTCGGCGCTCCAGATTAGCAGGGCAAAACCCGCGAGAATGGCAGCAAAATCAATTAATATAGGCACAACTATTTTCAACAATAATAAAAGAGCGCAATGATACACGATAACACAATAAGAGTGGGAGCCTGTGACTGGCAGCACCCCCAATGGCAGCACAATTTCTACCCGGACGATTTACCGCAAGACTGGCGTTTGAGCTACTACGCCAATGAGCTTTCAACGGTACTGGTTCCCCAGGCGCGATGGCAGGCACACTGGCAGGCAGAGGATGCGGATTTTGAACAGTGGGCCGAAGATGTACCGGAAGGGTTCCGGTTTTATTTTTTAACGGCTGATCTGGATGTAGATGATTCACCAATTAAAAAACAACTCGGGGATACCTTTGCGGGTTTTGTAACGACGGATGGAAATGCTGAAGTTGCTCTGATTAACTATGCAGAAAAAAATCTGCGCGGCTGGAAGCAGTGGTTGCTTGAGGTGGATTTTAGGGTTGTGTTTTTGATGGGGGAGGATGTAAGTGTTGCGCAACTGGCTGAGTTTCAGTCTTTGGTTGAGGTTATGGGGTTGTAAAGTAATTCCCCTCCCTTACAGACGGGAGGGGAGAAGTGACTTTTACACTGCCAATAAATGGTTGTGTATGGAGCTGTAAATTACAGGATTAAGTGCGAGTGCTTAATCGAAATCCGGTTAAACCAAGTAAGCCAGAAATAAATAACCATAATGCGGCTGGTACAGGGACTGCAGAAATATGTCCTGCACTAAACCACAGATCAGAAGTTGAAGCTGCACCATTGAAATAAGCAGTACCTTCTTCGTAACCTCCATTTAGGTCATAACCAAAGCCTAGACCAGTGCCGAGGTCTATTATTTCAAATGTGTATAGATTTCCACTAAACAACGACAGGCTAGAAAAATCAAAACGTACTGCTGTCGCTGTGCCGCCACTAATACCGCAACCTGGAGCTTCAGTAAAATTGAAACAGTCTTCTAGCACAACAGTTTGACTCTGCCCTATTATTGCCCCGTTAATATCACCATCTCTAACAATTACATTGCTCTGGAGATTTTCTGTGCCTGGGCCCATGTCCAGCAGGAGTAAATTTATAAAATCCAGCTGATTTGCTCCGGCAGTAAATGATTGACCTACGGGAGAAAAATAATCAACATTGGTGTTATAGTTGTAACCTTGATATTCAGCATCAACGATATCTACTGTCGCCGCATTAGCAATAACTGAAGAAAATAATAGCGTTATTCCAATTAATAATTTATACATTTAAATTCCTGTTTATACTTAATAAATGAAAGACTAAAGTGATAAGTCTCATATTGTCGGTTAATCTGCCTTTAAAAAATGCATTTGTAAAACCCAGATAAAAAGCGGTTGACTTTTTGATAATTACGTTATGTGGGTTAAGAGTTTGTGCGACAAAATAAAACAGACCAAAATACGAGCCCTTAATGACGGGCATTTTATGTGAGTATTTAAAAGTATTCAACAAAAGTATGCAAAGTGGCTAAACCTCCCCCTTAGAAAAAGGGGGAATGAGGGGGATTTAAAAAGCTCAGTAACTAACATGAACTAACATGAACTAACATGAACTAACATGGACACCCAGTGCGCCGAGCTAAATCGGTAGTTAATCAATAGGTGAAAGCCCTATACACAGAAAGAGCTAGCCACTCGCTGTGGCCCCGAGTCATGAGCTGATATCGTAAGAGACACAGTTAAGCGTTGACAGGGGAACATACAGGCTCGGTATAGAGCTGCGAAATCATCATCGAGAACGCCGACCTTGTTGGGTGAAGGGGAAGGCCATATCAACAGCCGCGATAATCATGGCAAGTCGTTGTTGAGTTCTCCGCAGTCATAGACCCGGTGCATGTATGAATGTTAACTACGCGGAACTCGGGAGACCCTATGTCCGATCAATGCATTCCAGCGCTGGTCGGGTTGAGGAAATAAATCAAATAATCTCAACATCCACGGGCATAGGGAGTCGGACAAAATCATAGTAGTGAAGAAGCAGACGAACAATGAAAATGGGAAAAAAAAATGAAATATTTTGACATAACCTGTTCTCAGCGGAGTTTGTGGAGCGAAGGGTTTTGGCTAAGAGAAAGACTGAGCACACCACTGTGACCTTGACTCAGAGCAAGGGGCAAACAGACTTGGCGTTGCTCAGACTGCATAACGCAGCTAAGCGAGATTCCCATCTAAAATTTAATAACCTGTTACATCATCTGAGCATAGAAAATCTCACACGAGCTTACTATGCGCTCAACCGCAAAGCGGCGATCGGTATCGATGAGCAAAGCTGGGAAAGTTATGGAGAAAACCTTCATGGAAATATCAGCGCATTGCACACATTACTGCATACCCATCGTTACAAACCCCAACCGACAAAACGCGTTTGGATACCCAAAGCTCAAGGCCAACTAAGACCGATCGGCATAACCGCCGTTGAAGATAAAGTGGTTCAACAAGCATTAGTCTGGGTACTCGAACAAATTTATGAGGCTGACTTTCTGGGCTTTAGTTACGGCTTTAGGCCAAAACGAAATCAGCACCAAGCGTTGGATGTTGTGTATATTGCATTGACGCAAAAGAAAGTGAGCTGGGTTTTGGATGCGGATATACAAGGTTTCTTTGACAACATCGATCACGACTGGATGATTAAATTCATCGAGCACCGAATCAGTGATAAAAGAGTACTGAGTTTACTGAAAAAGATGTTAAGGGCAGGTGTAGTTGAAGATGGGCAATGGTCAAAGACGCGGGTTGGAACCCCGCAAGGTGCAGTGATATCACCGCTATTAGCGAACATATATCTACACTATGTTTTAGACCTGTGGGTACACCAGAGGCGAAAAAGACATGCACGGGGTGAGATTTACATCGTGCGTTACGCGGATGATTTTGTAATGGGTTTCCAGTACAAATCAGATGGCGACACGTTGCATAAAGCTCTGGTGGAACGATTAAAACAATTTGGACTTAAATTGCACCCAGAGAAAACACGGCTCATTGAATTTGGCCGCTTCGCTGAGAGCAATCGAGGAACACGCGGCATGCGTAAACCTGAAACGTTTGACTTTTTAGGGTTTACTCATTTGTGCGCCAACAAACGAAATGATAAGGGTTTTACCGTGCGCAGAAAAACGATCAGTAAGCGTTTGCGAACTAGGGTAAAACAAATCAAAGAACATTTAAGGAAAATAAATATGCTCAATGTTCATCAGCAGGGAAGTTGGCTTCGTAAAGTGGTGCATGGGCTGATCAACTATTATGGCATACCTGGAAACAACAAAGCGCTCGCAACACTGCGAACGGAAATCTGTTGTCACTGGCGAAAGTCATTAAGGCGCCGTGGAAACAAAAGACCAATTAACTGGGTACATATGACGAAGTTAATAGAGCGTTGGATACCCAAAGTTAGAATCGTGCATCCCTATCCCAATCAGCGGCGTTGTGTTTGACTCGAAGCAGGAGCCGGATGCGTTAGTAGCGCAAGTCCGGATCTGTGCCGGAGGCCTGACAAATGAGTTTTGTTTTGAAGTTAAAACGAGGCTTGTGAGTTAGGGCTTTACGGCGACTGCTTAGGGAATTGAGAATATAATGAGGGATCAGTGGGTTGTGCGTCTCAAGTTTCCCATGCTAAGTAGTCAGTAAAAACAAAGACTTAGGTTGAATCCAGGTTTTTTGTTACAGTGGATGTCTGGATTGGTACTAAGTAGCGCGTAAAAACAAAAATTAGATTGAAATCAGGTATTTTGTTACAGTGGATACCATATCAGATGGGGCGCGACGAGTTATAATTTTCAGTGAAAGATTAAGAATCATTAATATTTAGACGTACAAATAAAAAATAATTTAAATAGACAAGGAACTAACAATGGCAAAACGGATTCACATCAAGTTTAATAAATTAGGCGAAGGGCAAATGGAATGCAGAGGTTTCAAAACATTCCGCTGTTTGGGTAAAAAGGGGCTTAAATACCCAACCGATATGATGGTCGACCCTAAAAAAGGCGGGGTAAAAGTTAACCCGTACTTCAGTAAAGAATATGTGTGTGACTATTCAGGTGTTGAACTACCCTGCAGAATGAATTTTTCTATTTTGATTTGGGGGCAGCGGGGTATTTTTATTCATGAATGGCCAAACCCGGCAACCTATGCAGGTAATGGTGGTGCAACTGGTGGCTGTATTCATTTAGATGTGGGAAATGCAAAAAAGGTTTATGACTGGGTCGATCAGAAAACACGAATCACGATTGAGTATCCCTGGTAGATTTTTGGTCCGTCTTCCCCAATTACTTGTGTCGAAGCTCTAGTGTCTTATGCTTGATAAAGTCGCTGGAGTATTAATTACATTCATGTATTTAACTTTCAGGTCATGCAAAGCATGATTAAATTCGATCCCGACACAAGTAATCTGGAATGATGGTTAGTCTTGTAGTGAAAACATGGCGGTATTAAATTTACTTTGCTCATTAAGGTACAAAAATGCATAAAAAATACACGACTAATTTATTAAATGGCATGGCACTATTATTAATGTCACTGTCATTTGTTGCCTGTGCAGGTGACAAAGTGAAACAGAATATTATTATCGGTTTATATGAAATAATAGACCGGCAGTGTCAGGTTTCAGCAGCGGCACTAAATGAATGCAATAACACAAAATTTATCGAGTTGGTAAAAGGCCAGTTTTATGGTGTAAAAAATAATGAAACTGCCATTGTTATGTGGCGGGGTGCTAAAGGCGAAGAGCTGCTGTATCAGGCACGAAAAATTAAAGCACTTGAAGAGTTAAAACCGGCCAGTAAAAAAATAGTAATTTCATCGGATGACTCAGAATTAGAAAGTTTAAAACTGGTTGATGGGCGGGTAACAGAATATTCAATTAAGTTTAGTCAGTCCGTAAAAAGCAAAACACAACCAGCATTTATTCATTACACACTAAAGCCGGTTAAGCGAGGTTTATTGCCAGACTATCGAATGAATTATCCGGGTAACGATTGAGCAATGAGCAAGAGAACGGGGTCAGAGAACGGGGTCACAATAAACCTACCCCAAAAGCAATAGGTGATTATTTTGATTTGCATTACTCGACAGTGAGTGGGATTTTGAGGAATCATAAATCAAAGACCTGACCCTATAATTCTTATAAAGTTGAGTGTTCGTTTATTTTTTATTTTTCTATCTGAGAAATTGCTTTTTTTGTACTTTACCCTGCTTTGCATCTTTAAATAAAGCCACCCGGATACACATCAAATAACGAGGGTCTATTACAGAAAAACTATTTGTTTTTTTGTCGAGAGAAATTATAGGAGTGTCACCTTGAGACAGTTCAGACAATATTTTGAATATACCCATATTTGTCTTAGGTATTGTTGTAGGGAATTCTTTCCTTATCATTCCATCAATCACATTGGCATCAAATTGATGAACTCTCATTTTTCCAATACAATAAATAACTTGATTTTTTCGGGCAACCGTTGTTTCACGACTGTTTAAATGAGTTTCTATTGCTTGATAGCTTTGTCTCAGGCCTTGGAGTAACCATTTTAAATCTGCTTTATCCAATAAATTTTTTGAATATTTCCAGCTGTTATCCTGAATTTCATATGCTAATGATTCACAATATTCATGTATACGTTGTGCGATACCGAGGGTCACATTCCATACATGATTTGATAGATGAATTAACGTTTCACCAACAATAGGCACGTTAAGCTGGCTAAATCCTTTTTTCACTATTTCCATTGTCTGCCCTGAATCAAGACCTGATACTTTTTGCATTTCCTCTATGCGATTTGCAACCGACTCAACATTTTTTGTTTCCCGAAAGTACTTCATTACATTATAGGGCGTTCCAACGATTAACACATTAACATCGTACTTTGAATACCGCTGGTCATCCAACAATACCAATATATTAGCTAATTCATCCATAAGTTCAGTTGAGTTAAATATAAATTCTAAATTATCTAGTACGATAATTTTTTTACCATTTGATGATTCACCAAATACTCTAAACGCCGCAAGTAGAGGTTCTTCTTGAGCGAGTTCATACTGACCATTATGTTTTAAACCGCCTGTAGCAAAATACGCATTTAATTCTGCGGATTTTTCATCAGTGAATCCGAGTTTTTTAGCTGTTCCAGGCTCAATGAGACAATTAAATATTTCTGTAGTTATAGACTTTAAACGTGAAGAGTTTCCACAATTTGCAACTACATACGGAACATGATTTTCATATAAAACCTTTTTATATAACCACGACTTTCCATTGCCACTTTCCCCAAAAAGTAGTGTATGAGAATAGCGTTTTACTGATCTATATAATTCTGTTTCTAAGCTTGGTCTATCTACATACATTGATGGGTTTACTTCGCCACGTCTTGGAGTAAATACCTCTGTTATATCTTTACGTGTATTCATTAAAATATTACTTCCTTATTTTGTTTATGACATTTAACGTTTACATAACCGGCAACCTTGCCGAAGGCCTGATTTTTAGGCCATAGGTCAAGGTTGACAGATTGATGTAGTTGTTAGAGTTGCATTCACTTTAGACGGTTAAGACCAAGAAGTTGAGGCGCAAAAACTTGAACGATAAACTCTGCAACTACTCCTAAAGTTGCAAGGCTCGTTTTACGGCACTCTACATTAGGCATTGGACATGATATTTTAGGTTCTCCCTTTGGCATTTCATCCATAAGAAGCCGAACTCGAGCAGTTTGCTTTGGATTAATATGTTTAAACTTTATTGTGCATTCTTCTGCATCAGTTCTTTCGATATCCCAAAGAAATAGATAACCTGCGGGAATATCTACGAAGTAACCAGGAATGAGATAAGTAGTATCTGGAAGCTCGACTACAACCTTACAGTTTTCAATTGCGACATGACCAGTATTAGTGATTTCAAGACTTAATAAAGTTGGATTAGGCAATTCTTCGCCTTGATACAAAACTTTTAGATCCTGAGAAAGATCTGGGTCATCACTTCGTACAATTGGCTCGATGGTGTATGAATAGGACAATTTTTTATTAGAAAATTGTCTTTTCATAATTAGCCAAGTTATAAGAGAACCAAGCACGGTTGCAAACACCCCAGCTATAGCAATGTACTGGCTATTATTCAATCTATTTTTCTCCTAATAAGTGGCTGCCGCTGTTTGGCGGACCAAGCCCACGATTTTTGTGGGCGAGCTTAATTTAATTGGTACGCCCAGCATGGACGTGAACTAATGAGGTGAAAGTCCTCTGTAGGGGATTCACCTGTTTATATTTTATAGACAGTATAACTACTAGCCGACGGCAACTGCAAGTCCGCGAGGAATTGTGGGAAGGAAGCCCGAGCGCAAAACTGCGAGCCTACGAACAGAGACATCATATGAGGCCGAGTCTCAGGGGTGAGTTAGCCAAGCATAACAAAACCCATGAATCGCGAGACAGGGTAAATGATGAGGCAGTGCAATGAAAGTTCACGAACTTATCTGGGGAGATCTGTTTAACGGCGATCGGTAATTAACCAGTAAGGCTCTGGTATACAAGTGTCTTGGTTCGTTGAAACAAGAATAGGGTCAGGTCTTTGATTTATGATGGCCTATTCTACGGTGCGTGGGATATTGAAAAATCATAAATCAAAGGCCTGACCCTATAATGTTCTATAATTTTGAAAAACGGCGTTATGATGGATGTCCAAATAAGACTTTTTTGTTATGATGGATGTCCGAATAAGGCTTCGAACACCCTACGAGATGTTTAGGATAGCTAGTGGTGCACTTGCAGGTTGAATGTGGCCGACGAGTCTGACCCCTTGATTAATGTGGTTTAGTGTTACGGTGGGTGTCCGGTTTAGTGCATGTCCGGATTGATGATTACTTAATGCTAAATAAATTTCGTAACCCAAGACCTAATAAAAACAACATACCAGCCGAGAGTATATTTTGTAAAACCATTAAAACTTGTAAATATATCGATACATTCTGACCCTCTAGAATGCTTTCAATAATAGCTTTACTGGTTGGTACAAAGGGTAGAAAATTGGATAAAGACAATTTAAAGCTATAGAAAGAATCTTCGTGTGAAGAAATCCACGATACTTGATCGTATGCCATCGCAAAAAAAACAATCAAAATAAAAATCCAAATCACTGGTAAAGCAATGCTATTCCCATAGTTAGATACTGTCTTATATGTATATAATGGTGCCGCTTTCCATAATGCTTTTAGTTTGTTTTTATCTAACATACTTGTTGCAATTTTTGCGTCCATTTCAAGAGAGAAATAAAGTAGCTCTAAATCATGATTGTGTAATTTATTCATGATTATCTTAAGTGTTCGCCAAGCCATAACCTCAGTATCACCCCCAGAAACAGATTTGTATTTCGCGTTATAAAATGATGTATCTTGATGAAATTTTGCTTCATGAAAGATCGGCGGCTCATTGAAACTCACATCACTGAAACTTGTCATTGATTTGAATTCCGTATTGGCAAAATCCACTGATTTATAAAATGTAGAATTTTTAAAAAACACCTCTTTGAAAAAAATCGCGCCTTGAAAGATAGAGTTAGAAATAAACTTGGTATTATCGAAAAAACTCATACCTTTAAATTCAACTTCAATAAAAAGAGCAAGTTGTAGCGATGAGTTTGAAAAATGCGTCCAACCATAAAATTTTGAAAACTGAAAATTTGCACCGCCTTTAACTCTCACCTCACTGAAACTGGCCGTTTTATGAAATTTTGAGTGAGCGAATATTGCTGATTGGTTAAAAACAACATTTCTGAAGTTGGCGGATTTTAAAAAAGTCGTATTAGAAAATATTGCTTCTTTAAAAAATATTGCATTATTAAAGCTAGCACCCTCTCTAAACGTACAATTTTCAAATGAAGTATCTGAAAGAAAAAAGTATCCTCCAAAAGACTCATAATCTATATCAGATTGAAAAACAATTTTATCATTTAGTGAGCTTAAATTGAGGACACCTAACTCATTTGCTAATTTCTTTTGCTCTACATCGGTAAGTGGGTTAATATTTTTAAATTCAAGTCTTCTTTCATTGCTTATTGGAAGTTCATTGATTTCTTCTTCTGAAATATTGGTTCTAGCCCAGCAATTCCATGTTTTTGCTCCTTTTGAAGCCAGTTTATAATATACATCATCCATCAGTATCCTCTCCAACATATTCTATAAATATGCTTCATTTTTTGCAATAATTAGGGTCAGAGTAAAAATCTGTAATTGTTATGTTTTCTGACTTACCGTGTGAAACTGAACTAGACGGCCATTTGGTTCAATATCTAGGTTGTAATGGTCGCCATTAAACATAATGCCCATGCTGCCATGCCGCTTGAAATTTTTTCCAGTGTTTTCTGACAGATGATGTTCTAACTCATCTTCTACACAAGTAAGTACTTTTTCAATTAAAGACTTTAAATCGGTTGCTTTGTAGGGTAGAGGTGTTTTCTGTTTGAAATCACCTATCTGATAATTCTTAATATGTCTTAGTGTTATATGTATGTATGACTCAACGTCCCAATATACTTGTTTTTTTTCATGTAAAAGTATGGATGGATTAAAGTCTTCTACTGTTTGACAAATATTGGAGAAAGCCTCCTTGTTGTCCTCAATGTTATTTTTTCTTAACCCGCTAGCGTTTATTTCTTGATAAAGTTTTATTAGTTTTTTAGTTGTTAATATATCATTTACTTCTACAAAGTTCGTTTTATCTGTTTCAGTAAGCTGTCCTCGTCTTTCTTTGAGTTTATATAAATGAAACCAGATGTTTAAATTTGTTTTCAGGTCTTCTTCGTTAAATCCAAGGTGTGCTAATATTTTTGAGTCGATGCGACCGTTGTTTATACCAAGTGTTATGCCAATAAGCTGCTCTTTTTCAAACGGAATTAACTCAACGTTTGAATTTAGTTTTGAAACTAAATAGTTCTGGCAAAGTATATCTATATCAAAGTTATCAAAGTCCACTTCAACGTTAACGATATTAGGGATCTTTTTTTCGCCAGTCTCATGCAGTTCAACTTCTCTTTTGTGTGGAAAGAAGGATATTGATTTAATATCGAAAATATTTATACCTATTTTATACTTTAGGTGTTTCTTTTTTTCTACGGTTAAGTCTCTTTCAAATGAGTCAATTTTGATTATTGATTGATTTATTTCGGTGCTATTTTCTAAGGCTTTATAAATATCATTTAATTTTTTGTGATCATAGAAAATGACTCCAAGCACCGACTCTCCATATTTTGAGTATGATTCACTGCCACTTCTCAATGTAAACGTTGTCATATACTGATCACGACCAACAATCTCATATAAATCTTGATAATGAAATGCATCACCAAAAACCTCTATAGAAGGCAAGCCTAGTTCGGAGTAATCAATTATTTGATAATGGTTCTTCATATGAGTATTTAGGGTTTTTAGGTATTATTGACACCCAACTTAATCACTACAAAAACAATTAATACAGCCAGTCGTTTTTATTAGTGATACGTTTCTTTGTTTTTATTTCAAAAAAACTCTTTGCCAACTAAACAAACCCCATGCTAGAGTTTGTGCTGATTATTTTTGTTGGCAAATACATTTACGCATTAACAACCTGTAATAACGTCACCAACAATAATAATCGCGTCACCGTTATTACTATTTTTTGCCGTACCTGACAACAAGGAGAAGACTATCGAAAAAACAATAACCTAAACCAAGATTAAATAAAGTCGCTGACCTAAAGTGCAATCAACACCAAAAGCCAGCTAACCACAACAACCTGTATCAGAGGTCATTATGGCTGAACTAGATTCTACGCTACGAACCCGCTTTGCCCAAATAAATTTAACAGCAAACGCACAAAAACCCCAAACCGACACGAGGTTAGCGGATGATGCAGGGCTTAAAACCCCGCCATCCAGTGAAACATCAGCGACCCGGCCCATAGCAAAGCGGGACGTGAGCAGTGTCTCGTTTAGTGTGATACCCGCTACATCAACTGATGTATCAAGCGGTGTATCACCTAAACCGCAAACACCCATCGCGCCACCCCCTGAGCTAAACCTTTCAATCTTCACAACCCAAACCTTACCCACAACACTGGAAAACCTGCGCTCGCATGTTCAATACCTGCTGTGCTTACCCCTGCCTGTGCGCGTAAAAAATCGGTTGCGATTGAAATACTGGGCCATGTCGCGTCGACTTGAGGCCGTGAGTGAGCTGCTGAAATTAGAGGGAGTGGATAAATTAAGTGTTGATCCGGATTGTTTTGATCTTTCGGAATTTGATTTATCACATTTCAACCTGTCGGGCGAAGACTTTCAAAGTGATTAAATAGAACGTTCAGCCGGTGGTTGTGTCACTGGTGGACATTAGGTTGGACCGCTGGGCACCGATTGGGGTGCCCGGTTTTCCTTTGTTTTTTATTAGAGTTTTTTATGTTTGTTTTGGTTTTTATTTAATTGGGCTTATATCCAGCGACCTTAAGTACTGTGAAGCCACTGGGTTCCCGATACAAGCATTCGGGAACGACGACATTATTTAATGTTAATGGGATAGTAATAAATTTAATTATTAATACAAACAAAAACTAAAACAAAACGAAAAGTTTTATACGGAGAATAGCATGCAGCAAAATGATAACTCATTAAGAAGTCGATTTATAACCGCCATCGCCTCGGGGGCGTTAGGTCGGGTAGATGAGTCGGGGACTATTTTTACGCTGAAAGAATTCAAACAGTGTTTTTCAGAAATAAAAACCGATTACATTAATTCGTTTTTACCTGCGTCCACCATCGAAGTGGGGCGAGTGGACATGACCCACACCAAGTTTTTATTTCGCATCCGCAAAGGCGTGTATCGGGTGCATCCGAAATTACTGTTAGATTTGGAAGGTGAGGTGGCGGGGAAAGAAAAAGAGGCGTAGTGGGTTATAAGGTTTTAAGACGTTCATGCTAATGTCGACAAGGCAAGCTGATAACCGACACCGACCGCACCGGCAAATGTAACAAGCTATGTGTATGAAGCGTTAAATCGATGGGGGTGCATCACTTAATATTTGGGGCAGAGTCAATGCCAGTAAGTTAAGCTATATATTATTAAAAAATACAGGTTTCTCAGATTGTAGCGCCCTCTTTAGCAAAGAGGGCGCGCATATATAAAATAAGCCCTATCAGATTTAATTTTTTATTAGACCAGGTAACGGAGGAGATTTGGCTTTTGACTCTATGTTTATAATGTTTTGTGAGTTGCAGCCATTTTAAATCCCCCTCAGTTAAATAATTTATGTCTACGATGAGCCTTTACTGTATAGCTATATTCGTATTCCCGTTTTACTAAGGGGGAGGCCTACATATTTCATCTGATTAAAAACGCTACTGCTTATCGATGGTCATCAATATAGTTAGCAATTTCAGTTGGGTCCAGGGTTGCATTCCAGCTTTTAGCGCTGTGTTTTAATACGCGCTTTTTCCATTTTTTGATGCGTGATCGAAACACCTGCGGATCGGAACTATCTTCGTTTAGCTTAATGACGTTCATCGCCGCAATATCTATGTTTTCAAACTCATCATTATTAAAGCTGCGTCTAATGCCGGGCTTTAGCTCTTCTTTCATGTCACTGAAGATAAACATAAGCTGTGTGCCTGCCTGTGTGCTTTTTAAATGGCCACTGCATAACATCATTGCACCACTTATATCGGTGTATTTAGCACGGCTACTATTTTCAGCAAAATCATCAAGTTTTTTTGCAAACTTTATTTTTTGTTTATTGGCTTCTGAGGGTCTGTAATCGAGCTTTAATTTTCCTTTTATATTCTCTTCGTTAAAGCTGTTACTGTCTATCGTAATTAATACCAGATTATCGCCGGGCACCAAAGTGGGTACAATGCCCGCTTTAATAATATTAACCATGCTCTTTTTCTCTTTCGCATAGGTTCCCGATATATCTGCCAGGGCACAGATTGCTGTTTCATATTCTTTATTATCTGAGCAACCTACCAGTAAAACAGTTAACGATAAAGCAGCTAATGATAGACCAGATACGCTTAAACGTTTTTTTAATTTTATCATGTCAATATTCCGTGAGTGGCGCTTATGGTTTACGTTGATAATTTACGTTGATGATTTACGTTTAAGCAGGTTTTCAATCTGCGTCGGAATAATGATGTAAGCATCATAAATATGAATAATGGTTTTCATAATGGTGCTCAGTATGTGCCCGATTATGCCCACCAGATAGCCAATCATCAAAATGATTAAAATAAGTAGTTTACTTAAAACGTGCTGACTACTTTCAATTAACATTTCCAGTGGAACGGCAACCATTGCCAGTATCCAGGGCAGCACAAACCCCAGGGTGGCCTGACCAATCACCGTGATATTAGACCCTTCAGTATCTGTACCTGTAGCAACCTCCCCGGCCAGTGCCTGGGTGGTTGCGGCATTCGTTGCGGCTATATGTTCACGTAATACCGCAAGTGCAGCTTCTACTGATGCTAGAAAAAACAGCCCTAAAATGGCGGCATATAACAGAATACGACGCTTACCTAATGTTAGCCCGGCTATCTGTGGAAAAATATTAGTGACTGCCAGCGCTTCCATTAAAAATATTCCGAGCACAATTTCCAGCGTTACGATGACGAGTGCAGAAATATCAGAAACATGCAGGCCAAGTACCCGGGTACCCGCGGGGACTAACTCTGACATGGGCAGTGCAATTAACTGAAAGTTTACAAACGCACCAAAGCTTGCAACGGTAATAACAATAATAGAAAAGATAAATAATTTGGTGGCTTTCGATGAAAGCATATCAATTGAGTCATCGCCGCCAGTTCTGACTTTATCGTACTCCTGCATATAGTTTTCGATTTTACCTGAAGTTTCCAGCACGAGTTCGACGCGCTTGTTAACTTCGACCATGGTTTTTTGTATTTTTTTCCAGACCGGCGCTAAAGATGAAAGTATCTTATGCCGTTTGGTTGATACTTTTTGCATTTCAGAGAGCGCCATTTTTTCACCATCGACAGCGGATTTATGCAACTCTTTGAGCATTTTTTCAATCACGCGATCACCGGATGCGGTGCCTTTAATACTGGCAATTGATTCAACTGCATCGTTCCAGCCGGGGGCTTCGGGTACAACCTGACCACACTCTTTAAAATCGGCATCAATGGCAGTAATGCTTTCATCGAGTTTTAAATGCAGCGCAGGATACTCGGCCAGATGCTTAGTGTAACTGGCCTCTACACGTTTAAATTCCTGTGCTATTTTTTCTTCACTGGCCGCAATACTGGACTCCAGTAAAACTTTTTTGTTTTTTTCGCGCATTTTGATAACAACAGCTTTAATCCATTCAGCGGTTCTTTCCAGTCCACCGGCAATACCGTCACTTAAGCTTTCCAGCGCCAGGTGCATAGGGGTGCGGGCTAAATATAAAAAAATCATACTCGCGATTACCAAAACCGTTATAGAAAGAAATGGCATTTGCGGCCAAATGTATAAACTACTCATTTGATGCTCCTAAATTTTGCTAATTATTATTGTATATGGATTAATAAACGCTGTTCATTATTCATTGCTGAGCAGGGTTTTGTCAGGACAGTAGGTGTGATGCGGCAATTGACGGTGATATAAACATAGTGTTTATAAATTTGAATGCGATACTACCTTTAATCTTAAGTTAACTGAGTTTATATTAAACTCGTGGCGATAATGTGACGTAGTGCAAATTTAAACACTGCCAGTAGCAATACGATTATGTACGGCAGCTTTATCGAATGCTGGTAATATTATTAAATTTTAATTAGCCTGTTTATAGACGGAAAGGAAAAGAGCTGGGTCAGGTTGATTCGTGAGCTTAACGAGACATCAAGCTTAATGAGACGCCCATCCGACAGCTTAACGAGACACCCATCCTAAGAAGGTATGAAAGACACACATCTTGAAAACTTTCAGAAAAAATGTAAATGATTAAAAAGAATTATAAAATTTGAGATAAAGGAACAGAACGGGGTTAAGTCGTACGCCGTTATCGGCAACTTATCTAGCAGGTTAAAGTCCTGTCCGGGGAATTGCCCATTCATCCCGGTAGCACCACAAAGCAGTATTTGAGTAATTGAATGCTGTAAGTTTTGTAAGGGCAAAGCTACAGGCCGTAACGCAAGTGAACCGGTATTAGCCTCGTTAACCAACTGAGGATGTTGACCCTTTGACTTGAAGGGGAAAACTGAAACTTTTCAATCGAGCACAGATGAAATAAAGCTGTGTAAATGGGAAAGAGCGAAAAGATCCTCCGGGGTTATAAGGATGGCATGTAGTGGAAGATAAGTTGTGCAGGACGGGAGATCCAATACAGTGGTGATGCAACACCAACGAATTTATATAAGCGAAGAGCGAAATTAAATTTGACTGTATTGGAAGTCAGAGGGGCTAATAGTACTGATTGAAGGTGAGCGACAACATAACGACACCCGAGGGAAGTGGTCCTACTTTATTCACGCAACCGAAGAGGAAAAGGCGAGATGATTGCATCATGCTATTAACATCGACTGACTCGAAAGAGCGCGTCAGAGCACTCCAGAGGACGCTTTATCGAAAAGCCAAGCAACAACCTGAATTTCGCTTTTACTCACTCTATGACAAGGTTTATCGTTGTGACGTTTTGCAGCGTGCTTATGAACTTGTTAAACAAAATAAAGGCAGCCCCGGACTAGATGGGGTTACCTTTGAAACGATAGAGAAAGAAAAAGGGAAGCAAGCTTATTTGCTGGCACTACAGGAAAAACTCAAAGGAAATACTTACCAAGCTAGCCCCATAAAACGAACCGACATACCGAAAGGCAATGGCGAGACGCGACCACTGGGAATACCCTGCATTGAAGACCGGATCGTACAAATGGCTGTGAAGCTCATTATTGAACCGATCTTTGAAGCTGGGTTTAGCAAACACAGTTACGGTTTTCGCCCGAAACGATCAGCGCATCAAGCCATGGACGACATCGCAGACGCATTACTAAAAGGACATACTCAAGTGATAGATGCCGATCTTTCAAAATATTTTGATACGATCGTGCATGAAAAACTGATGAAAACAGTGGCGAAGAAGATTGCGGACAAACGCATTCTTGCTTTACTGAATCAGTGGCTCAAAGCGCTCGTTATTAAGATAGAAAAGGACGGTAAAAAAACAGTAATTGGTGGGGGTAAGAAAAGTAAAAAGGGCACGCCACAAGGAGGCGTTATCTCACCGTTATTAGCCAATATTTATCTCAATATTCTGGATAGAATTTGGGATAAACATCAACTGGCAGAAAAATACAAAGCAAGAATCATTCGTTACGCGGATGATCTAGTCATTCTTTGTAAAAACGCGACAGATACGTCATTCACATTCTTAAAGAAAATCCTCAAAAAATTGGAACTTCAACTCAATGAAGATAAAACTGAGATCAAGGATGCTCTAAAGGATAAGTTTAATTTTCTAGGGTTTAAAATCGGCATGGTTAAAAGCCAACGAAGTGGAAAACGTTTTCCAATGGTTGAGCCTTCTGCCAAATCGGTTAAATCCATCAAAAAGAAAATAAAATTCTATACTCGACGAGAGATGAACCCAGTACCCATAAATGAAATCGTCAAAAAGCTAAACAGCCTGGTTCGTGGTTGGAGTAATTACTTCCATTACGGATACGGTCACAGGAAAATAAAGCAGATAAAATACTATATGGAAGAAAGTTTACGAAGTCAGTTACGGTACCGGCATAAAGTGAAAAACAGAGGCGCGTCATATCATAAATTTCCGAGAAGGTATTTGTATGATTTTTTAGGGTTATACAAACCACCGATAGTGCCATTTTGGAAAGTTGCGCAAGCTTGAGGTGAAGGATATCGGAAAGCCGTATGCGTGAGTAGCGCACGTACGGTTTGATGAGGGGGAGTTGCGTAAACGCTATGTATATAGTGTTTTACGCTGCTCTCTACTCTATTTGCTTTTTTAGGCGTCGTCCTGTGCGGGTCCGCATACTGGGGGTGGGTGGAAACTGGGGGTTAGATTCCTCCGGCTACCGGTTAGAGGAAACGTTAATGTTTGGTACTGTCGTCATCATTATCTTCATATGACTGCCATTTTTGTTTCTTGTTTTTTAGCAATGGACTCCCAAGGTAATTATCAAGGTTGCTGATGATATTATAACCAATATAAAGAGCCACTAGCGAAACAGTGAGTGTTGTGCCCGTTTTAAACCCCAGGTCAGAAACTAAAAACCACCACACAAACAATACCACTACTGTGTAAATTGGATATATGATCTTTTTGGATAACAGTGATGTAAGTTTGCTATTTATTGGCTTATTAAGAGCCCTGGATAATTTATTGTTCCCTCTTATGCCTCCTTTCTTCAGCTTCATTGTTTTATTTCTCCAACGAGGCAGTAGAAAAACCGAATAAAATCACACGTTTTTCACATCTCGAATTATTTTTGTTGTTTTCATAAAATAATTAGTTTGGGTTTAAGTCATATAGGTTTTTTTATATTTATGATTGAGCTGATTTTTATTTTTTCTAATATTTTTAGCCAGCATAAAATAATCACGACTTGATCAGAGATTCCTTGGTTGGCTTTGTTGAAATAAAGGGGTATGCCTTACATTTTATAAGCAGAATTTTCCTAATAAACCTTACTCGCAGTTAATAGGTTTTTTCCAGAAAAACAAGTCAAAACCAACAAGGCCATTAGCGTTGCCGTCTTTTCCAAAATGGGCACATGATAATTTATCGGCATAAGCGAAAGTTTCATTAATGCCATTTATATTCACAATAACTTTTTTATCTTTTATATGCCATGCAATAATCGTTCTATGTATGTCATCTTTATATGTGCCATCTCTTCTGCGGCAGGACTCAAGAAAAAAGCCTTTTCCATTTTCCAGAAAATGTATTTCGCTATCGCATTCGGTTTCACTGACAGTAGAAAACTTCCCGAGTATTTGCGGGTTTGAAAATGCAGGCCCCGGTGTTGTGAGTAATATTATTAATAATATTTTTTTTATTTTATTACGCATAATGGCCATGTAATCCTTCATATCAGAGGTGGATAGTTCCTGTTGGGTTGATTAGTATTGCACTTATAGTGAAGAAATTCAATATAACATAGATGATCTGCGTGGAAATAGAGGCGTGAAAGATGCTCAGCAATAAGCCGATAAAAAATTTTAGTTGGCGAATTTAAGATAAGTGTTGTTGTTGATTTGTGGATGAGCTGGTTACAAAATGGCTGGCGGAAAAAACATAAAGTGGTAGCGGTTATAAATTTTGTGACTTTTTTTTGTGCGGGGTGTATCGGTATAAAGTCCTTTTTATCTTTGTTCGTGATGTGCTGCACTGCACAGATGAAATATTATTTGTAAAGTGTGATTTGAGAAAAAGTGTTTATATCGGAGAAGTATTTAGATTATGGGGTTTTCGGGAATGCACGGGCTGTTTCGGTTTGCTGAATTAGTCGCACCAGTACGTCTGCTTCCGAGTTGCTAATGACATCTTTAAAAGGCGGCATACATTCACTACGCCGATTCGCTTCTGCGTTTTTCTGTGACAATGAGGCAGTGATATTGCAATATTTAAATTCTTTTTGTTAGTTAAGCCTTATTCAGAAATTGATCGGCCTGAGCCTGAAAACCTGCAATGGGTATAAAAACTTAAAGACTAAATTTTAACAGTGGCATTTGCGAGTTCCGCGTTTAGTCGCCTTATGTATAGCCGAGTTTAGCTGGAATTGCGCTAACCGTGTAATCTGGACGTGGTGGATAATATGATTAATATTCCATATATTTATGAATTTTAATAATAGTAATCTTTGTTGAACTTCTGTACATTAGCGGCCTCAAATTAAGCTAATGTAAATTCATAATTATTAAATATCGGAGATTTTTGATGAAAACTAAAATATTAACTCAGCCGGTTTCAATAGCGGTTGCAGCCGGATTGCTTATGGTAGCGTCTACTGCTGTTATGGCTAAATCAGTGCAAACGGGAAATCCGTTTGATATGGCTGATATGAATACGTCTAATCTGGTTATGAGTTCTGGTCACGACCATGGTAATGACAAAGATGAAAAAGCTGAAGATAAATCTGGTGATGATAAATCTGGTGATGATAAATCTGGTGATGATAAATCTAAGGGTAATAAAGAAGACAAAAAAGCCGGTGGTAAATGTGGTGCTGACCATATGAAAGATAACGCTGGGAAGTGTGGTGGGCATTAAATTGTAGTCAGCTTTCTGATGTGTTTACCGGGGGCTGGCGATAGAGGTGGCCCCCGGTTTTGTTTTCAGCAGACCAAAACTCTATACACACTTGTCTGTGAAGCAGACTCCTAATATAGTAGAGCTATCACTTTTCTTAAGAGATTAACGCTATTTCAACTGACCCATCTAATATCATCATCAAAATTCGGGGCTTAAGTTTTTCCCGTGGCAGCCGCTTAATTTTCGACAATATCGACATGGATATTGAGCGCGGCAAGGTCACGGCCATTATGGGCCCCAGCGGCACAGGTAAAACGACGCTGTTAAAACTCATTGGCGGGCAGCTTAAACCCGATGCGGGTACGGTGCATGTGGACGGTGAAAACGTGCATAAGCTGTCGCAGACCGCACTTTACAATTTGCGCCGGCGTACCATGGGTATGTTGTTCCAAAGCGGTGCCCTGTTAACCGATTTGTCGGTTTACGATAATGTGGCTTTTCCCCTGCGCGAGCACACCAAATTGCCGGAAGTGGCGATTCATCACCTGGTGTTACTCAAGCTTGAAGCGGTGGGTTTGCGCGGTGCGCGGGATTTAATGCCGGCGGAGCTGTCCGGCGGTATGGCGCGGCGGGTGGCGTTGGCACGGGCCATTGCCCTTGATCCGCAGATGATTATGTTTGATGAGCCCTTTACCGGTCAGGATCCGATTTCCATGGGGGTGCTGGTTAAGCTGATTCACGATATGAACTACGCCCTGGGCATGACCTCGGTGGTGGTGTCCCACGATGTGGGTGAAACCTCCAGTATTGCAGATTTTATTTATGTGATTTCCGATGGTAAGGTCATACAAAGCGGCACCCCGATGGAGCTTAAACACTCCAAATCAGCATGGGTACAACAGTTTTTAGGCGGTGTGGCGGATGGCCCGGTGCCATTTCATTTTGCAGCCGCGCCATTAATGGACGATTTAATGCAGGGTGAAAACCAGTGATCGGGGAAAAGTTCGGGGATAAATTACAGGCGATTGGCCACAGGACGCTGAATCGTTTTAACCGGGTGGGGCGGGGCAGCCTGTTTTTGTGGCAAATTCTGTTAAGCCTGCCGTATATTATGCAACGCCCGGTGTTACTGGTGCGCCAGTTATATTATGTGGGGGTACAAACCCTGCTGATCATTCTGGTGGCGGGTCTGTTTGTGGGCATGGTGCTGGCATTGCAGGCGTATATTGTGCTGGTGGATTTTGGCGCGGAAGACTCCATTAGCTTAATGGTGTCATTAAGCATTCTGCGGGAATTAGGGCCGGTGTTCACCGGGCTCTTATTTGCGGGACGTGCAGGCTCGGCCCTCACCGCGGAAATCGGTTTAATGAAAAGCACCGAACAGTTATCTGGCATGGAAATGATGGCGGTGAATCCGATGCAATATATTATCGCACCGCGGTTTCTGGCCGGGGTGATTGCGGTGCCTCTGCTGACCAGTATTTTTATGGCCATTGCTATCTTAGGTGGTTTTTTTGTGGCCACGGAAATGCTTGGAATTTACGAGGGCGTGTTCTGGTCACAAATGCAGGTGAATGTAGATTTTTATAGCGATTTAATGAATGGCATGATCAAGAGCCTGGTGTTTGGTTTTGTGATTGTGTGGATTGCGGTGTTTGAAGGTTATGACTGTATTCCGACCTCAGAAGGGCTCGGGCAGGCAACTACACGCACGGTGGTGCACGGTTCGTTGGCAGTACTGGGATTAGATTTTATACTTACAGCACTGATGTTCAGTGTTTAAAAGGCAGTTTGTCCGCAAATGAACGCGAATATACGCAAATTTTTATTGTTTAATACGCCTGTGGCGCATTAAAAATAATTAATTATTTTTGATTTTATTTGCGTAAATTCGCGATCATTCGCGCTAAATGCTTTTAAGGTTTTTAGGAATATTTTAATGAATACTCGAAATATAGAAATATTAGTCGGTGCCTTTGTGGTGATGGCGGTGGTTGCAATGGTGATGCTGTCATTAAAAGTCAGTAATTTGGCCAGCTACGGCGGTGATGATGAGGGTTATGAAATATCCGCTCAGTTTGAAAATATCGGTGGCTTAAAAGAGCGCTCGCCGGTGAGTGCTGGTGGTGTGCGGGTAGGTAAGGTGGCTGCAATTAGTTATAATAATAAACAATTTACCGCGGTGGTAACCATGCAAATTGAAGGTCGCTATCAGTTTCCGGTGGATACTGCGGCGAGTATTTTAACCGCGGGTTTACTGGGTGAGCAGTACATCGGGCTCGATCCCGGCGGCGATGAAGAAAATTTAGCTGAGGGTGGTGAGATCGATATTACCCAGTCGGCATTAGTACTTGAGCAGGTGATCGGGCAGTTTTTATACTCAAAGGCGCAGGAAGAATAGGCGAGCTTAAACTCGCTGAATCGGGAGAAGAATAAAAATATGAAAAATCTAGCCATTAAAAATCTAGCCATTAAAAATCTGGCCATTAACAATCTAGCCATTAACAATGCATTCATGAAAAAGTTAATGTTCTGTCTGCTGTTATTAACGCAAAGTGCCCTTAGCTTTGCCGCCAATACACAGCCGGATGAGTTGATTAAACAGACGTCTGAAAAAGTGCTGAGCGCGCTGGATGAAAATAAAGATAAATACAAAGACCAGCCTGATGAGATATTCAAGCTGGTTAATGACATTATATTACCGCACCTGGATTTTCGCGCCATGAGCAAGCTGGCGCTGGGCAAAAACTGGCGCAAGGCCAACGGCGATCAGCAAATTCGCTTTGTTGACGCTTTTAAAACCATGCTGGTGCGAACCTATAGTAAATCACTCACCGAGTACGCGGGGCAGGAAGTCAGGTTTTTACCCTATCACCCACCGGCTGAAGGCAAGCGCACCACCAAGGTCAAAACCGTAATAGAGCAGGGCACCGGCCCGGATATTCCCATTATCTACAGCCTGCGCATTAAAGATGATATCTGGAAAGTGTATGATATTAAAATAGATGGCATCAGCCTGGTCACCAATTACCGTAACAGCTTCGCTTCGGATATTCGCAAAGTGGGCATGGATGGTTTGATTGAGCAGTTGCTGGCGAAGTCTGCTGGGAAGACGGATAAGGTTTGATAAAATTAAAGGCATTTTGTCCGCAAATGAACGCAAATAACGCAAAGTTTTTAGGCTTATGCGCCTGCGGCGCATTACGCTTTAGTCAATGAGTTTGTTTTATTTGCGTAGCTTCGCGTCGATTTGCGGACAAACTGCTTTTTTAGTTAAGGTAAATATTAATTGATCATGCTCAAACTCGAACAAACCCAAAATCAGGTCAAACTCGCCGGCGAGCTCAATTTCGACTCGGTGGCGCAACTGCTGAATCAGCCTGAAATTGACTTTGATTGCGCTGAAAATGACCAAATCGATGTCGATTTATCGCAAATTAGTCGATTTAACAGTGCCTCGTTAGCACTTTTGATCGAATGGATGAAAAAGGCCGCGCAAAAAGGCCTGCAAATCAAGTATCATAGCGCCCCTGAACAACTCATGAAAATTGCCGAAGCCTATGGGGTTCTGCACGAGTTGCCCCTGTCATCTGAAGATGGTTAATGAGTGCGTATTAACTTAACTGCGATGATTAATTTAGCCGGTTAAATAGAAATTGAATGAATAAGCTGTTAATTCAGGGTGGCGTCACCCTTAACGGAGAAGTACGAATCTCCGGTGCAAAAAATGCGGTATTGCCCATATTGGCTGCCACCCTGTTGGCAGAAGGTGTGTCGATTGTGCATAACGTGCCGCACCTGCATGATGTAACCACCACCATGGCCCTGCTCGGTAGCATGGGCGTGTCGGTGACGGTGGATGAAACCATGAGTATTGAGGTGGATGCCTCTACCCTCACCACTCAGGTGGCCCCCTATGATTTAGTGCGCACCATGCGCTCATCCATATTGGTGCTCGGTCCACTGCTGGCACGTTACGGTTATGCGGAAGTATCCCTGCCCGGTGGTTGTGCCATTGGCTCACGCCCGGTGAATATCCATATAAAGGGTATGCAGGAAATGGGGGCGGACATCGAAGTGAAAAACGGTTATATCATCGCCAAAGCCGATCGCCTGAAGGGTGCGCGGATTGTGATGGATATGGTTACCGTAACCGGCACCGAAAATTTACTGATGGCGGCGGTACTGGCGGATGGTATTACCGTGCTGGAAAATGCTGCGCGTGAACCGGAAGTCACCGATCTGGTTAACTTTTTAAATAAAATGGGTGCTAAAATTTCCGGTGCGGGCAGCGATACCCTGACCATTGAAGGCGTTGAATCCCTTCAGGGTACAACCTACAAAGTGGTACCGGATAGAATTGAAACCGGCACCTTTTTAGTGGCAGCAGCCATCACCGGCGGCAAGGTGAAAGTGAAAGATACCGACCCCACATTATTAGATGCGGTACTGGATAAATTACGTGATTCGGGTGCCAGCATAGAAGTGGGTGAGGACTGGATTGAGCTGGATATGAAGGGCAAACGGCCCAAAGCGGTGAGTGTAAGAACCGCACCTTACCCAGCTTTCCCGACAGATATGCAGGCGCAGTTCACCGCATTAAATGTAATAGCAGAAGGGACAGGCACCATTGTTGAAACCATTTTTGAAAATCGTTTTATGCACGTGCAGGAATTACAGCGCATGGGCGCGAATATCGAAGTGGAAGGAAACACCGCCATTGTGCGTGGTGTGGAAGAATTAAATGGGGCGCCGATTATGGCAACTGACCTGCGCGCATCCGCCAGTTTAATTTTGGCGGGTCTGGTCGCTAAGGGTGAAACCGAAGTACTGCGTATTTATCATATTGACCGGGGTTATGAGCTGATAGAAGAAAAACTCTCATATCTCGGTGCGAATATTCGCCGAGTTGCGGAGTAGTGAGTGTTGTTGATTAAGGTAAATCCCCCTCAGTAGCATGATTTATTAATAGAGTGATTTTGAACTTTCACTACATTATTTGTGCTCCCGTTTTGCTAAGGGGGAAGCATTAGCAAAAGAGAAATAGTCAGGCTCCTCTCTTAGAAAAAGAGAAGCAGTTAGGCCGTCTCTTAGAAAAAGGGAAACAGCTAGGCCGTCTCTTAGAAAAAGGGAAACAGCTAGGCCGTCTCTTAGAAAAAGGGAAACAGCTAGGCCGTCTCTTAGAAAAAGGGAAACAGCTAGGCCGTCTCTTAGAAAAAGGGAAACAGCTAGGTCGTCTCTTAGAAAAAGAGAAACAGCTAGGCTCCCCTCTTAGAAAAAGAGGGGCTGGGGGAGATTTAACGCTTAACAGACAACGTAAAATTTTAAATCTAATACATAGTAAAGCACGAAAAAAATCATGAGCAATAACAACATAACCATCGCCCTCTCAAAAGGCAGAATATTTAAAGAAACCTTACCGCTGCTGGAAGCCGCGGGAATTACGCCGAAAGACGACCCGGAAAAAAGCCGCAAGTTAATCCTGGATACTAATCAGGATGATGTGAAGCTGGTGATTATTCGTGCCACCGATGTGCCCACTTATGTGCAATACGGTGCGGCGGATATTGGTGTTGCGGGTAAAGATGTATTAATGGAACACGGTGGCGATGGATTGTATGAGTTGCTGGATTTACATATTGCAAAATGTAAATTGATGACCGCAGGCATGGTGGATTATAAGCCCCACGGTGGTCGTTTACGGGTGGCAACCAAGTTTGTAAATGTGGCGCGTCAGTATTTTGCCGAGCAGGGGCAGCAGGTTGAAGTGATAAAGCTTTATGGTTCAATGGAACTGGGGCCGATTGTTGGCCTGTCTGATTTAATTGTTGATGTTGTCGACACGGGCAATACGCTAAAAGCCAATGGTTTAAAACCCATGGATCACATTGCGGATGTTAGTTCGCGTTTAATTGTGAACAAGGCATCTTTAAAAGTAAAACACGATCGCATTCAGCAAATGGTTGAACAGATGAAACAGGCCGTCAATAAATGAGTGCGTCATCGATGATTGAAATTTCACAACTTAATTCAAAACAAACCGATTTCTGGCAGCAGTTAGATAAAACTCTGGCCTGGGAATCGGTTTCCGATGATGCGGTTTTTAATACCGTTAATGAAATTTTAAAAGACGTAAAAAAACGTGGCGATGCGGCGGTGATCGAATACACCAATAAATTTGATCGCGTGACTATTAATGACATGTCTGAACTGGAAATCCCCCAATCCCGGTTAGAAGCATCGTTAAATAAAATTCCGGCGGATCAACGTGCCGCATTAGAAACAGCAGCCGCTCGCGTGCGCGCTTATGCGCAACATCAGAAAATAGAATCCTGGTCATACACCGAAGACAACGGAACGCTTTTAGGTCAGCAGGTATCCCCAATGGATCGCGCCGGTTTATATGTGCCCGGTGGAAAAGCTGCTTATCCCTCTTCAGTCATTATGAATGCGATTCCCGCAAAAGTGGCCGGTGTGCCGGAATTAATTATGGTGGTGCCAACCCCAGATGGCGAAATTAATGATCTGGTTTTGGCAGCGGCGGCCATTGCTGGAGTTGACAGAGTATTTGCCATTGGTGGCGCGCAGGCAGTCGCGGCTTTAGCTTATGGAACGCAAACGATTCCTAAAGTCGATAAAATTGTGGGTCCGGGAAATATCTATGTGGCTACCGCAAAGCGCATGGTTTTTGGTGCAGCGGGTATTGATATGATTGCCGGCCCGTCAGAAATTTGCATTGTCTGTGATGGTAAAACCGATGCGGACTGGATTGCTATGGATTTATTTTCACAGGCCGAGCACGATGAAGATGCTCAGTCTATCCTGGTGTGTCCGGATGCTGATTTTATCGAACAGGTAAAAGCCAGCATAGAAAAATTAATTAAAGAAATGCCCCGCGCCGAAATCATTCAAAAGTCATTAAATGATCGCGCAGCCTTAATCCAAGTGGCGGATATTAATGAGGCCATTGAAATCGCAAATTATATTGCGCCGGAGCATTTGGAATTATCGATAGATGATGCCCGTGAATGGTCGAAAAAAATACGCCACGCAGGTGCGATTTTTATTGGTCGTTACACAGCGGAAGCGTTGGGTGATTATTGTGCCGGGCCAAATCATGTTTTACCCACATCACGCACTGCACGTTTTTCATCGCCACTCGGTGTGTATGATTTTCAGAAGCGTTCAAGCTTGATTGATTGTTCCGCAGAAGGGGCATCTGAGCTTGCAAAAACCGCCTCGGTGTTGGCACATGGTGAGGGTTTAACTGCCCATGCCAGATCGGCTGAGTATCGCATCAAAGATTAAATATTCAAGATTAAAAAAATCGTTTTTAGTAATAAATTCAGGAAGTTGTTTTGGGTGATGTCGTACAGTTTGAAAAGAAAAAACCATCTGAAAAACATCAGGGGAATTTATTGTGTAAACGCAATTTCCATAAATGGGAAATTGATAAAGAAAAACAGTTTGATGTGAGGCAGGGCAGGCTGGTGACGGTTTATAAATGTAAACGTTGCGGAAAATTTAAAACGGAAGCGAAATAAAAAAAGACCCGATTCATCGGGTCTTTTTTTATTTTAGGTTATTAAGCTGTAGCAGTCAGCGAAAGCTAACTCCTACAGGCCTGTGATTAATTTACAGTTATTTTTCGGGGCTTAACCGCTTCCTGTTTCGGAATACTAACCGTTAAAACACCCTTGTCGCTTTTGGCTTCAATTTTGTCGGCATTAACGCCTTCAGGCATTGTAAAGCGTCGATAAAAAACACCGTGCTTTCTTTCAATTCGCTTAAAGCCATCATTCTCCGTTTTTAGCTCGGAATCCCTTTCGCCTTTAATAGAAAGAATGCCGTTTTCCATATGAACGTCGATATCCTGCGGGTCAACACCGGGGATATCTGCAATCAGTATATATTTGTCGTCTTCTTCTTTTATATCAACCGCGGGTGCCCAGTCACTGGTGACAACATCACCATTGTCCTGAGTTTTTTGTGGGTGTGACTGTGCACGATTCATCTCATGTTGCAGTTGATCAAAAATGCTCCAGGGCTTGTAGTGAGTCATGTTCATGTTTTATCTCCTAAAAAATATCTAATGAATTAGCCGTACTGATCGGCTTGAATAATAGATGGAGATAGAAAAATATTTTTCAAGTATTTTTTTAAGTACATATTAAAAATAATTTCATGCAGAGTGCGGGATTTATTTTTAATTATTCTGCTTTGAATTTTGCGGGTCTCTGTGACAAATGTTTTATGGTATTATTAGCACACTAAATGCGAGAACAGATAGAATGTCAGATAAAGTTACAAATTTAATCCGCAAAGAAATTCGTGAGATAAACGCATATCATGTGCCAAATCCGGGCGATATGATTAAACTTGATGCCATGGAAAATCCATATGCAATGCCTGAGGTATTAATGGATGAATGGCTGGAATTAATAAAGCAGGCGGAAATTAATCGTTATCCAGACCCCGCGGCGAGCAGGCTTTCCAGTGCACTTAAATCCTACATGGAGGTGCCACAAAGTATTTCAAGTGGAGAGGCGAAAAATAATTTTTTGCCTAATTCTATAATTTTGGGTAATGGCTCCGATGAGCTAATTCAAATTATGGCTATGGCGGTGGCTCAGCCAGGTAAAAAAATTCTGGCACCGGAACCGGGTTTTGTTATGTACAACATGATTGCAACCTTCGTAGGAATGGAATATGTCGGAGTAGCATTGAAAGATGATTTTTCATTAGATATGCCGGCAATGTTAGACGCCATTAAAACTCATCAGCCCGCATTGATTTTTCTGGCTTATCCGAACAATCCAACGGGTAATTTATTCGCCGATGATGAAATTGTAGAAATATTAAATACAGCGCAGGGGCTGGTTGTCGTTGATGAAGCTTATCAGCCTTTTGCCTGTAGCAGTTTTATGCCGCGTCTGGGGGAATTTGAAAACTTACTGGTGATGCGCACAGTCTCAAAAATGGGGCTGGCGGGTTTGCGCCTGGGTTTACTGGCCGGGCCTGAAAAATGGATTTCTGAATTTGATAAAATTCGTTTGCCTTACAATATAAATATTTTAACTCAGGTGACAGCTGAGTTTGCATTACAGCATGCGGATGTATTTGAAGCGCAAGCGGCAATTATTCGTGAGCAGCGTGGGTGGTTATTCGAAAAATTATGTGAATTTTCTCAGTTTAAGGTTTTTCCGAGCCGCGCAAATTTTATTTTATTGCGGGTTTTAGATGGCGACGCATCACAGATTTTTGAAGGTTTAAAACAGCGCGGCGTGCTGATTAAAAATTCCCATTCCGCGGGCGGCGTGTTAACTCAGTGCTTGCGGGTGACGGTGGGTAAACCGCAGGAGAATCAGGCGTTGATTGCGGCGCTTAATGCCTGTGTTGGGTAAAAGATTAAAAGCAGATTGTCCGCAAATGCACGCTAATGAACGCAAATAAAACAAAAAACATTTACTGTGCAGTGCGCCGCAGGCGCACAAAAAAACATTGGCGTTGTTGGCGTGCATTTGCGGACAACATGCGGGTGCTTTTATTCTTTCGGTCGTTGTTCCAGCGTCGCCTGGGTGACAAAACTCTGGCGTTCACGAATCCCACTAATCTGAATTTTATCGCCGGGTCGTCCATCAGCAATGGCATTTAAAACATCCCGTGTATCGCGAATTACTTTTTTATTGATATGAGTGAGAATATCCCCAACGCTGATCCCCGCTATTTCCGCCGGGCCCTGATCAAATACATCGGTAATTAAAACTCCGTGAATATTCGGCAAACCAATGCGCTGTAACATTTGTGGATTTAAATCTACGCCTTCTACACCTAACCAACCACGAATCACTTCGCCATTTTCAATAATCTGCTTAACGACATCGATGACTAAATTAATAGGAATAGCAAAACTAATACCTAAATAATTACCGGTTTGACTATAAATGGCCGAGTTAATGGCCAGTATTTTACCTTTAGTGTTTATTAATGCACCGCCGGAATTGCCGCGATTAATTGCCGCATCTGTCTGTATGAAATTTTCATAGGTATTTAAGCCAACCCGGTCGCGACCGGTTGCGCTGATAATTCCCTGGGTGACGGTTTGACCGATGCCGAAGGGATTGCCAATGGCGAGCACAATATCGCCGACGCGGGTATTGTTACTGTCGGCAATATTTATGGCGGGTAATTGTTTGAGTGCAATGGAGATGACAGCAATGTCAGTGTCCGGGTCAACGCCAATGATTTTCGCATCGAGTCTGCGCCCGTCGTGTAACATGACTTCAATTCTTTGTGCACCGGTAATGACATGGTTGTTGGTTACAATGTATCCATCAGATCTGATAATAACGCCAGAACCCTTATTGGGGCGAATTTTAAAAGTAGGTTTGGTGCTGCGGTCTGGGTTTTTTGTTCCGGGTAATAAAGTGGGTTTTTCTTTTACCAGGCGGTAAGCATTGATGCTGACGACTGAAACCGCGGCTTTATTAACTGCTTTTGCATAGCTATCATGATTTTCAATTGAGTGAGCTTGCATGGGCAATAGGGACTTAAAATCGATTGTTGTGTAGGCAATAATGACGGCGGCGATTAGCAGGCCAAAGAGCGCCCAGCCAAAAAGAAAACGTGTAGAATGTGTTTGATTCATATTTTAAAAAATTCCAGTTTTACGGAGCGCCCATGATAAAACTTAATTCGACACCACTAAATTCAATTGTAGAATATTGTAATGACCTGTTGCGAATTAATGAGTTCAATGATTATTGCCCAAATGGCCTGCAGGTTGAAGGAAATAATAAAGTAAATCGAATTATTTGTGGCGTCACCGCGTGTCAGGATTTAATTGAGGCGGCGATTGAAAAGCAGGCAGATGCAATTTTAGTGCATCATGGTTACTTCTGGAAAAATGAAAGCGCGGTGATTACTGGCATTAAACGCAAACGGATTCAAGGTTTGCTCGAACATGACATTAGTTTACTGGCCTACCACTTGCCGTTGGATGCGCACCCGCAACTGGGTAACAACATTACCCTCGCAGAAAAGCTGGGCATTATAGACACCACTTGTGTGCAACAGGGTGCATCGAAAGGTTTATTATGGAGTGGTGCGTTTTCTGCGCCACTGACTGCGGATGAAGTTTGCGCACATATTGGAAAACACCTTAATCGCAGGCCACAGCATTTACCCGCTGCATCAGATAAGCCGATTAAAACCATTGGTTGGTGCACTGGCGGTGCGCAACACTATATCGAAGAGGCGGCGGCGATGGGGCTGGACGGGTTTATCAGCGGTGAGGTTTCCGAGCAGACATTTCATCTGGCGAAGGAGCTGGATATACATTATTTTGCGGCGGGGCACCACGCGACAGAATCCTACGGGGTGCAGGCACTGGGCGGGCATCTATCGGAAAAGTTTTCGCTGGAGGTTGAGTTTGTGGATATTGCTAATCCGGTCTGATTTTTTGTATCCAGTGCTATTTTAGTCAACCTGTCGCCAGCTAAAGCCGACGTCTGCAGGGACGATTTATGTAGGAGTGCGTTATCGCCGGGAACCTGCTTTGAGAATACAGCTAATCTATATCGGCATGGGTAGTCTATCCGCAAGTTAAACGATTGATATATAAGCAATTAATTATTTAGTCCTTGGATAAAAACCTTAAATGAAGTATGATACTGCGGCAAATTTTCCATGCTCCTTTTGTTTTGTAAGGGAGTGAAATAAGAATCCTGTTTTCCGGATGAAGCCCGCAGCGATATAGGTTTGCGGGTGAATGTGTCGGAAAACTGAATTTTCAATTTAAATTAGTCTAAGAGAGGTACTCATGACTACAGACGGCGCAGATTTAGCCAAACGCCGCTTTCTGACAAACACCACTGCTGTAATTGGTGCTGTCGGAGCTGGTTTTGTCGCTGTACCCTTCCTGGCTTCCTGGGCTCCCAGTGAGCGTGCCAAAACTGCAGGTGCGCCTGTAGAAGTGGATATCAGTAAGTTAGTTGAAGGTCAATTGTTAACAGTTGAATGGCGTGGTAAGCCGGTATGGCTTATTAAGCGTACCGAGCAGAACTTAAAAGATCTGCCAACGTTAGATGAGAGTCTTCGTGACCCCACATCTGAAAATGATCAGCAGCCCGCTTATGCGCAGAACCCAACACGTTCTATTAAGCCTAACCTGATTGTTATGGTGGGTATCTGTACTCACCTGGGTTGTTCTCCTTCCTATCGTCCAGAGATGGGTGCAGCTGATTTAGGCGGTGCTGACTGGAAAGGCGGTTTCTTCTGCCCATGTCACGGTTCTAAATTTGACCTTGCGGGTCGTGTATACTCGGGTGTTCCTGCACCATTGAATCTGGAAGTACCTCCTCATTTCTATAAGAGTGACCGTACCATCCTGATCGGTAAAGATGGAGGAGCTGCATAATGTTTAAAAGTTTAATGACATGGGTTGATGATCGTTTCCCGGCCACAAAAATGTGGAACGAACATTTAGCTGAATACTATGCACCAAAGAACTTCAACTTCTGGTACTTCTTTGGTTCATTGGCACTGCTGGTTCTGGTTATCCAGATTGTATCCGGCATCTTCTTAACTATGCACTACAAGCCAGACGGCGCTTTGGCATTCGCATCGGTGGAATACATCATGCGCGATGTGCCCTACGGCTGGTTGATTCGTTACATCCACTCTACCGGTGCAACAGCCTTCTTTGTCGTGGTTTACCTGCACATGTTCCGTGGCTTAATGTACGGTTCATTCAAGAAGCCCCGCGAATTAGTGTGGCTGTTCGGTATGTTTATCTACCTCGCGTTAATGGCTGAAGCTTTCATGGGCTACTTACTGCCATGGGGTCAGATGTCATTCTGGGGTGCTCAGGTAATTATTTCACTGTTTGGTGCATTGCCTATTATTGGTGAGCCATTAACACTGTGGATTCGGGGTGACTTTGTCATCTCCGATGCGACCTTGAATCGTTTCTTTGCATTACATGTTGTTGCATTACCACTGGTATTGATTGGTTTAGTTGTAGCGCACATCCTTGCATTGCATGAAGTGGGTTCTAATAATCCTGAAGGCGTCGAAATTAAGAAGAACAAAGATGAAAATGGCATTCCACTAGATGGCATCCCATTTCACCCTTACTACTCGGTTAAAGATATTGTGGGTGTCATCGTATTCTTAATGTTCTTCAGTCTGGTTCTGTTCTTTGCACCGGAAGGTGGTGGCTACTTATTAGAGTACGCTAACTTTATTCCTGCTGATCCATTGAAAACGCCAGAGCACATTGCACCGGTCTGGTACTTCACACCGTTCTACGCAATTTTACGTGCGGTTCCTGATAAGTTAATGGGTGTAATTGCAATGGGTCTGTCTATTGTTGTGTTATTCCTGTTACCGTGGATTGATCAGTGTAAAGTTAAATCGGTTCGCTACCGTGGTTTAAGTTTCAAAATATTACTGGTTTTATTTGTAATTTCTTTTGTTGCTTTAGGTCGTTTAGGCATGTTGCCTGCAACACCTTTCCTGACCATGCTTGCGCAAATCTTTAGTGTTATGTACTTCGGTTTCTTTATTGCTTTGTACTTCACTTCGAAGAATGAAAAAACCAAACCTGTACCTGAGAGGATCACGAAATGAAGCAATTATTAAGCGTAATTCTTTTAGGCTTTTCTAGTTTAGTTTTTTCCAGTTTGATTTTTTCTGGTCAGGCTATGGCCGCTGGCGGTGGTGTGCATTTAGATCACGCCCCCGGCGATCTAAAGGACACCGAGTCATTAAAGCGTGGTGCGCAGGCTTTTGTAGATAACTGCTTAAGCTGCCATGCGGCTGACTATATGCGTTACAATCGCATAGGTCGTGACCTGGGCTGGACTGACATTGAAGTTGCTGAGAAGTTAATTAACACCCGTGGCGCCGATGGCGAAAAAACCAAAGTGGGTGAATTAATGAAAATTGCAATGGATAATGACTATGCCGGTGTTGCCTTCGGTACGAAAATTCCCGGCTTAACGGTAATTGCCCGTGCTAAAGGCGCTGACTGGTTATACACCTATCTGCGTACTTTCTATCTTGATGATTCACGCCCCAGCGGCATGAATAATCTGGCGTTCCCGGATGTGGGTATGCCACACGTACTTTGGGAAAAGCAGGGTCTGCAAAAAGCCGTGTTCAAAACCGAAGAAGGTAACGATGGAAATCCAAAGCACATATTTGAAAAAATGGAAATTGTACAGGCAGGTACAATGTCTGTGGAAGAATATGATGCCTACGTTGGCGATCTGGTTAACTTCATGGTTTACATGGGTGAGCCGATGCAGCTAGAGCGTAGAAGTCTTGGCATTAAAGTGCTTATCTTCCTGTTTATCTTCGCGATTGTTGCGTACTTGATGAAGAAAGAATACTGGAAAGACGTACACTAAAACGTCATTGGCCCTTAGGTCATTGGTCGTTAGTTTAAAGCAGGGCAGCATCGCTGCCTTGTTTTTTTCTATGACTAAAGACTAAAAGACGAATGACTACCGAAATTCTATTGAGGTTTTAATTATGGCGTCGAATACTCTCGCCAATCGTAGATCAGTAATGAATCTATTCACATCACCAACCTGTCCTTACTGCCATCTGGCACGAATTGTACTGGCTGAAAAAGATATTACTTTTGAAACGATAGAAGTAGATGTAACACATCCACCGGAAGATCTATCTGAGCTTAACCCTTACAATACGGTACCTACATTAATAGATCGTGATCTGGTGCTTTATGGTTCACGGGTTATTGTAGAATATTTAGATGAGCGTTTTCCGCATCCGCCATTAATGCCGGTTGACCCTGTGTCCCGCGCAAAAACCCGTTTAGCGCTGCACCGTGTAGAGAAAGACTGGTTTCCATTGATGCATGATATTTTAACCAAAGGTGAAAAGTCCGCGGCCAAAGCGCGTAAAATGTTGCGTGAAAGTATTATTTCGTCAAACGAATTATTTAAAGCGTTACCTTTTTTCCTGAGTGAAGACTACAGCCTGGTTGATGCAACCATCGCGCCTTTATTATGGCGTTTACCGGTGCTAGGCATTGACCTGCCTGCGGAAGCAAAATCGGTTTCTGATTATGCGCAACGCATTTTTGAACGTGATGCTTTTCAGTTAAGTCTCACAGAAGCGGAAAGAGAAATGCACCTGTAATTGTCAGTGTGTATTGAGTAATCATGATGGAAAAGATGACATCCAGTCGCCCTTATTTGATAAGAGCACTGTACCAATGGATTGTAGACAATGGCGTAACACCCTATATATTAGTTGATGCGTTGATTGACGGTGTCGATGTGCCTGAGCAACATATTCAGGATAATAAAATTGTTCTGAATATCGCGCCGATGGCTGTTGAAGGTTTAACCCTGGGTGATGATGCTATTAGTTTTAGTGCGCGTTTCAGTGGCAAGTCAATGAACCTACTCGTTCCAATAGAAGCCGTACTGGCAATTTACGCCAGGGAAAATGGCCAGGGCATGATGTTTAATGAAGAACCCGGCTCAGGTAATCCCCCCGATGGCCCAGCGTCTAAAGGTGATAAACCAAAGCCTTCTTTACGGGTGGTTAAATAATTTTATTTTTTAACCGGTCTTTTCTGTAATTTACGTTGTAATGTTCTGCGATGCATTCCAAGTGCGCGTGCGGTTGCGGAAACATTTCCATCGTTATCCAGTAGAACTTTCTGTAGGTGTTCCCACTCTAATCGCTTAGGTGATAAGGGGTTTTCTGCTGCTTCTACTATAAGTGCTCCACCCTCATTATTAAAGCTGGCAATAATTTCATCCGCATCTGCGGGTTTAGTTAAGTATTGTTTTGCGCCGAGTTTAATGGCCTGTACCGCCGTGGCTATGCTGGCATAACCGGTGAGCATTACGATGTGAATTTCGGGATTGGTTTTAATTAAGTTCTCTACCAGGTTTAAGCCTGATTCATCGCCAATACGTAAATCGACAATGGCATAAACCGGGTGCTGATCTTTTGCTATTGTCATAGCATCCGCAATATTGGTTGCCGTAGTTACGCAATACCCTCGGCGTTTAATCGCGTTATTTAATACCCTACAGAATGTTTCGTCATCATCAACGAGAAGAATGTCCAAAGAGGTTTCATTCGGAGATGTTTCATTCGGAGATGTTTCATTCGGGGATATTTCATCCAGAGAAGATTTGTCCAGAGAAGATTTATCCAGAGGAGATTTGTCCAGGGAAGATTTATCCAGGGAAGATTTATCCAGGGAAGATTTATCCAGGGAAGATTCAACCAGAGAAAATTCAGTGTGAGTTTTAATCATTAGTGATTTCGTCGTCGAGCGATGTTAAGGGTAGTATTATTTTTACAATAGCGCCGCGCTGTTTTTGATTGGCTAAAAATATTTTTCCACCGAGACGTTCGATAGAAGCATGCGCCAGAAATAAGCCCAGGCCAAGCCCCTGATCTTTACTGGAATAGGCTTTCTTCCCCGCATGACTTTGTATCATTGAGTCGAGTCCTGAGCCGTTGTCAATTATATTAATCGTGATCTGCTTATCTATCTGTTCAACTTCAATACTAATTTTTTTCGGTGATGCATCGGCGGCATTATTTAATATATTAATGAGTGCCTGGGTTAAAGTCTGTTCAGCTAAAATTTGCGCATTGATGTTATTTAAATCACTCAATAACAGCAGTTCAGTCGCCGGCCTTTGATGTTGCCATTGCTTAATTATACTAGAAATATAGTTTTTTACCGGCAGCATTTGCCCGCCACTCATTAGCTCTTCACCGGCTGAATGGGATAGTGTCGCGAGTGTTGCTTTACAGCGATCAACCTGTTGGCGAATAATATTCAGATATTCTTCGGATTCATTTGTAGAGCAAACGGCCTGCATTTCTTTGACCAGAATTGCAATGGTTGACAGGGGGGTACCCAATTCATGTGCGGTACCTGCGGCTAAAGTACCCAGGGCAACCAGTCGCTCATCGCGTAATGAATTTTCCCGCGCCTGTGCCAGGTGATTATCTCTTTCGCGTAAACTGTTTGCCATACGTGCAACCACAAACGCCACCAGTAATGCGGTGACGACATACCCTAGCCACATCCCCATAATGTGCTGAGCAAAACTAGAATTGTGCTGCATGTGCTCACTATGATTTGCAACACCGGAAACCGTTTGGTAAAAAAACATCAGTGCAGTGTAACCGAAGATACTGAGCGCTGTAATCAACCAGATTAGACGGCCGGGTAATAATGTGGCGGCGATAAATATGGGAACCAGATAAAACCAGCCGAACGGATTACTGGCACCACCGGTAAAATAAAGTACCCCGGTAAAAGCGCCAATGTCGACAATGAGTTGTAAAAACAGGGTGTTATCGGTGACCTCTTTTTTGCTTAATAACCACCAGCCGGTTAAAGCATTAAAGACGAGGAGGGCGCCTAGAATTATTCCAATAGAAAAAAGTGCAAATAGACTGCTTGTAAATGAAAGGTAAATAATAATAAAAAATGCAACCACAATTAATAGATTGCGCAACATAAATAGCCGGTATAAATTGTGCGCAGAACTGTTCTGTTGCTCAAACAACTGTGGAAATTTAAACATGTAAAAATCAGATATAGTCCAGAATGTTATTCATATTATAGCTTTATAAACTCAACTAACAGTGATTATGTCAATTTTGTAAATATAAGGCACTACGTTGACAGGAAGCAGGCTATTGGCTGCGACATTATGTCGCATTATTATTTAAGGTTTCGCGTATTACACTGCGTTCATTAAATAATTACTGGAGCTGTAAATGCGCAACTGGACAAAATATAAAGTAAAGCCAATTTTAATTGCTGCGATGTTCGGTGTTGCAAATATGCCTGCAGAAATTCTGGCGGGACATGACCATCATGCTGCACCGGATGCACCCATTGGTATAATGGGGAATCATCTACACCCGCAGGGGGAGTGGATGATGAGTTATTCTTTTATGCAAATGCAGATGCAAGGCAACCGGGAGGGTAGTGATAGTGTGCCGGTACCTTTGCCTGGTTATATGGTAAGCCCGTTGAGCATGGATATGGACATGCATATGCTGGGTGTTATGTATGGTTTTTCTGAGAGTGTAACATTGATGGTGATGCTGCCATTAACCAGTATTTCTATGGATCATAGGGTCAATATGAATGAAAATTTATTTACGACAGAGTCATCCGGTATCGGTGGTTTAAAATTGTCGGCACTGTTTCAAACTGGCGATCACTGGGTGAGTAACGTGGGTTTTAATATACCTACCGGTTCAATTGATGAAAAAGATGTGCTGCCTTCAAGTGCAGGTGTGGCCGTGCAGTTACCTTATCCTATGCAACTGGGTTCTGGGAGTTATGAACTGACGGCGGGTACAACTTACATAAAAATGCTCGGCAATAACAGTTGGGGAAATAAGGCGGATGTTATTATAAGATTAAATGATAATGATCGCGATTATAAATTAGGTAACAGTATAGCGCTGAGTAGCTGGTATAGCTTTGTGGTGAATGCTAAAAATACTTTATCAGTTCGGTTGAAGTTACTCGACTGGGATAATATCAGTGGTGCGGATGCAGATTTAAATCCGATGGCTGTGCCAACTGCGGATACAAATTTACGCGCCGGTACCCGCGCCGATGTGTTGTTGGGTTACAACTATCAACTTACACGAGCCGCATTAATTGGGCTGGAAGCGGGCGTGCCAGTTTATCAAAATTTAGATGGACCGCAGCTGGAAACCGATTTAACTTTACAGCTGGGTATGCTGTACGAATTTTAGTGTTGATTGTTTAATGGCATAAAACTTAATGCTATTTTTATTTTATTTTTGGGCGCGGGCTTGATCTCGCGCCTACAAAAATCGAATACTCTATCAGGAAAAATATTCATATCCCCTTAGCCCCTGCAGTCCGCCTCCATGAATAGCGAGTATTGTAGTATCTGCTTTAAAATGATTTTTTGAAATTAAATCAAAAATTCCCCACAACATTTTTCCGCTGTAAACCGGTTCGAGTTGTATGTTGTGTTGTTGTTTAAATGCGTTAATAAAATGGTTCAGCTCATCGGTGGTTTTTGCAAAGCCACCAAAGTGATAGGCATGATTTATTTTCCAGGCGGGGAGTTGTGTTGCTGATTTTTCTATAATTTTTAAACGGTTATATATATCATCATCGAGCTGTGCATTTTTCATTACGGCAAAACCCAGGTATTGAGTGTGTGGGTTTGTATCGTTTTGAATCAGTGAGCTTAACATGGTACCGCTGCCCACTTCGCAGCAGATAACATCATAGGGTTCCTGTAATTCTTCGAGTAATTCAGCGCAACCTTTTGTTCCCTGCGCATTATTTGCACCTTCGGGTATTAAATAAAAATTCCCCAGTTGTTGTTTCAAATCGTTTAAAAAATTAGCATTATTTTTTTGTTTATAATCTATGCGTTTTATAAACTTAAGTTGCATGCCCCAATTTTGCATATCCTGCAAACAGGGGTTGAGTGGTTGAGGGGCTTCGCCACGAATGATACCAATGGTTTTTATGCCGAGTTGTTTGCCCGCGTAAGCTAATGCGTGCAAATGATTAGAGTAGGCACCGCCAAAACTTAACAGGGTTCTAGAGTTTGTTTTTTGTGCTTCGATTAAATTATATTTTAGTTTGCGCCATTTGTTGCCCTGAATAATCGGATGAATTAATTCATCGCGTTTAATAAACAGCTTAATTTTTTTTTCAACCAACAGCGGTGTTTTGATTTGTGTAACAGGGGAGGGAAGATTAAGGTCAGAAAGAATGTTCACTGGAGGACAGATTAATTTATAGCGTCTATTTTGAAAAAATAGACGCTATAAAATTCATACAAATGTTTGAGTTATTTTGCCACTACGTGTAATACGGTTGAGTATTCAAAGTAAACGGTACGGTCATCATAAATCCAGCGACTAATGGGTGGCTGTCCGATGCCGGAAATAATTTCACCCGGCTGGCCGAGTTCGTTTTTAACTTTATCGGTAGACATGCCGCGGCGCGGGAAATCCAGTATTCTTACCGCCACTATTTCGCCTGAGTCGTTTACATTGAGTACATCACCCTGCCTGGTCTCCTGGGTTGTTTCCTGGTGGGTGGTCTCCTGAGTGTAAGTTTGCTGTGTCTCTGTTTGGGGTTGGCTGTCAAAATTTTCCACTGATTCAGTGGGCGATTCAGTGGGGGCAGCAACCGGTGCAATGGTTTCCTGTTGAACCGCTACCGGTGCCGGCTTATTTTGTACGGCTTCAGGTTCTGCTGGCGCACTGTCTGCGAAGGGATCTATAGAGACAGGTTCAGCTGCAATCGGCTCTTCATCTGCCCAGGGACTCTTTGCCATTACCAGTGGGCTGGATAAAGCCAGAATGAGTAAAGCTGTTATTTTCAATGTTAAATTTTTCATTGTGTATGCCATTTACTATTTTCATGGGTTCTCGTCATTTTTATTCTAGCCTTTTTTTATAAAAAATACAGGTGCTTAGCAGGATTAATTCATGGGTTTTCGAGAATTATGGGGTTTATTTGGCAGATTTTTAGAGAAGACAGGGGTTCGGGCTGAAATTTATAGATGCAGGTTTTCGCTATCCTGCAGCAGTGAAAACTGCTCGCGCAGCTCAAGAATGTGTTGCTCCCAGTAATTTGGGGTATTAAACCAGGGAAAATTCAGCGGGAAGCTCGGGTCTGACCAGCGCTTTGCCAGCCAGCTGGCGTAGTGCATCAGGCGCAGAGTACGCAGGGGTTCTACCAGTTGTAATTCGGTGGAATTGAGTTCGGCGAATTCAAAGTAGCCATCGAGTACGTGATTGAGTTGCTGTTGCTGCTCGATTCTATCGCCGCTGAGCAGCATCCAGATATCCTGTATCGCCGGGCCACTTCGACAGTCATCGAAATCGACAAAATGTGGGCCATTGTCGGTCCATAGAATATTGCCGCTGTGGCAATCGCCGTGCAGGCGAATGGATTGGGTAGTAACCGCGTCGAAACGTTGTTTGAGCAGGCTAATTAAATCATCGCTGAGGGTCTGGTAGGCTTCCAGTAAATAATCCGGGATAAAATCATTGTCGAGTAAAAAGCGCGCACTATCAATCGCAAAGTCCTGTACAGATATTGCCGGGCGGGTGTTAAACGATTGACTGGCGCCGGCTAAATGGATGCGCCCTAAAATCCGGCCGATCCATTCTAAATGTTCGGAATTATCCAGCTCGGCGGTGCGCCCACCTTTTTGTGGGTAAAGAGAAAAGCGAAAGTTTTTATACTGATGCAGGCTCTGCTGCTCAAATTGCAGGGGGGCGACCACCGGAATTTCCAGCTCAGCCAGCTCACGGGTGAAATCGTGCTCTTCCTGAATCTGTTCGTTGCTCCAGCGATTCGGGCGATAGTATTTGCCGATAATTTTCGGGCCGTACAGAGAGATGTCTTCAAGACCTATCTGGTACACCCGATTTTCGTAGGAGTTAAGGGCAAAGATGCGGGCATCGCTCTGTAAGCCCAGGGATTCAACTGAATCGATTATCAGGTCGGGGTTGAGGGTCGCGAAATCGTGGTTTGAGATTGCTTATTCCATTATTTGTGTGTGATGAATCTTCGCGAGCTGAAGCTCGCGATGAATCAGTCTGTAAACTTACTCAGTACCAGCGTGGCATTGGTGCCACCAAAGCCGAAGTTGTTGGTCATTATCGTGTTCAGTTCGGCATTATCTACGCGGGTGGTTACTACTGGCATATCTGTGACTTTTTCATCCAGAGTTTCCACATTGGCGGAGGCCTGAATGAAATTGTTTTGCATCATCAGCAGGCAGTAAATGCTTTCCTGTACACCGGATGCGCCCAGTGAGTGCCCGCACAGTGATTTACTAGAGCTAAAGGGTGGAATTTTATCACCAAAAACTTCCTTGATGGCACCGGTTTCCGCAACATCACCCACCGGTGTACTGGTGCCGTGGGTGTTGATGTAATCAATGGGTGCATCAACCGTTGCCAGTGCCTGCTGCATACAACGCACTGCGCCTTCCCCGGATGGGGCAACCATATCCTGACCATCAGAAGTTGCACCATAACCGATAATCTCGGCGTAAATTTTTGCACCGCGGGCTTTGGCGTGTTCGAGCTCTTCCAGCACAACCACGCCACCGCCGCCGGCAATCACGAAGCCATCCCGGTCTGCATCGTAGGTGCGTGAGGCCTTATCCGGGGTTTCGTTATATTTGGAGGAAAGTGCACCCATGCCATCAAAAAGCATGCTCATTGCCCAGTGCTCTTCTTCGCCGCCGCCGGCAAAGATAATATCCTGTTTGCCAAGTTGAATCTGTTCCACACCATTGCCAATGCAATGGGTGCTGGTGGCACAGGCTGAGCTGATAGAGTAGTTAACGCCCTTAATTTTAAAGGGCGTTGCCAGGCAGGCTGAAATGGTACTCGACATGGTGCGGGTCACCATATAGGGGCCAACCCGGCGTATGCCTTTCTCACGCAGAATGTCTGCCGCCAGTACCTGATTCTCAGGAGAGCCACCGCCAGAGCCCATAATCAGCCCCGTTCTAGGGTTGGATACCTGTGCTTCGCTGAGACCGGAATCTTCAATGGCCTGTTGCATGGCGATATAAGTGTAGGCTGCCGCATCACCCATAAAGCGTTTTATTTTGCGATCGATATGTTCGTCTAAATCAATGTCAATAGAGCCCGCAACCTGGCTGCGCATGCCCATTTCTTTGTATTTTTCCTGAAACTTAATGCCAGAGCGGCCTTCGCGTAGCGATTCGGTTACGGATTGTTTGTCATTCCCCAGACAGGAAACAATACCAAATCCAGTTATTACAACTCGTTTCATCTATTACTTACCTAAAATTGTTCTGTTGAGCTAAACAGGCCAACCCTGAGCCCTTTAGCGGAGTAAATTTCGCGCCCATCAACCATGACTACGCCATCTGCAATACCCAGAATTAAACCCCGGGCAATAACTCGTTTAATATTGATCTGGTAGCTGACTTTTTTAGCCGTGTCCAAAACCTGGCCAGAAAATTTAACTTCACCGACGCCCAGTGCACGCCCTTTACCCGGATGACCTTTCCAGCCGAGGTAAAATCCCACCAGTTGCCACATGGCATCCAGTCCCAGACAGCCGGGCATTACCGGGTCACCGGGAAAGTGGCATTCAAAAAACCACAGGTCAGGACTGATATCCAGTTCAGCCTGAATCTGGCCCTTGTCAAATTCACCCCCTTCTTCAGAAATGAGGGTGATGCGATCCATCATCAGCATATTATCTACAGGCAGTTGTGCATTACCTGGACCAAATAATTCTCCATGCCCACATTTAAGAAGTTCTTCCCTGGTAAATGAACTTTGTTTCGTCATTATTTAAATTTGCCTTCAGCTGTTTTTCATACCCTGAAAAGCTCAGCTTGTGACGAGTTTTCACAGCTATATTTTCAGGATCATATATCGGGAGGGAATTGTAACGGAAATAGGCCAATGATGGTATGGTTGAAAGTGCTGTATTTGGCTGAATATTTAATGCCGCCTGAGAGGGCATAAAAATCAGGCCCTGTCTGAAACAGGGCCTGAACCACTTTGCAGATTATTTATGAATCAGGGTGTGACTGAATTAATCCGTATAAAATTTTTGCTGGAATTTGATATTGGCAACCAGCGTTTCACCCACGGGGGTAGCTTTTATATCAAACTTGAGGGTTTCATGATTAGAAACCTGTGATTGAGCCAGATAATAAATGGCCTCGCCATCATGAACTTCCTTGAACTCCAGATCTTTCACCTGTCCGGTTAAATTGCTGGCAAACCCGCTGACCTTTGCCTTTACCGGGCGCGTCGCATCACCATCTTTTTTCTGTACCGTTATATTAACCACCATGCGATTATTGCGTCGTGTCAGTGAGTAGGACTTGGCAATTTCGGGGGTGAGGGTATCACTGCGAAACGAATTATAGTGAATAACATAATCACCAAATTGTTTGGAATTTTCAGCATTCGCAACACCTGAAGACAGGACGAAAAAAAGCATACTTATGCTGCACAGGCGGATAGTGAATTTTGTCATATTGCTACTCTCTCTCTTATGGGGGATATAGGTTTATGTAACCATACTATAGCCTAAATGAAAATAATTTGCCCTGTTTCACTGACAGATCATTATTTTTATGTAAATCATAAAGATACTGTTGATATGTGCTACTTTTATAGTGAGTAAATTAATAACGAAAAAATATTGTGCAATTTGACAACACACTCCTGAAATATCTGGTGCCTATCAAGCAGTTGCAAAGTGAGCATCGTTTGCAAATTGCCCGTCAGTCTCATCTCGTTGAGTTGGGTATTGGTGAGGAATTATCAGCAAATGAAGAGCATCGCTGGTTTGTCTATCTGATTGAGGGTCAGTTGAACTTATTAGAAGTTGATGCCCTGCCGGTGTTACTCAATGTGGATGATAAACGAGCACATTATCCACTGTTTAATGAAGGCGAGCATAAAGCCCGGCTTATTGCTCAGTCAGGTTGTGTGGTTGTGCGGTTTGAAAAGCAGCTTTTTAATACGTTTATGGATCAGGAGTTAATTACCGGCGAAGAGCTTGAAACCGTTGAAATGAATGAGGTTGAAGGCAATTTATTTAATGAAATTATGCACGCTTTTAATATGGGAGATTTAAAATTACCCAGCCTGCCGGACATTGCCGTAAAAGTAAGAAAAGCAATGCTCAGTCCCTATGCCAACGCCGCTGATATGGCGCGAATTGTTGCCGCAGACCCAGCAATGGCCACGCGATTAGTTAACGCAGCAAACGGGCCATTAAAGCGGGCAGTTGATCCGATTCACAGTATTCAGGCAGCCATTGTTCGTTTAGGTGTGCATACCAGTAAAGAATTAGTCACCAGTTTTGCCATCAAACAATTATTTACCAGCCGTTCAAAAGTGTTAAATCAGCGCATGCATGATTTGTATGACACGAGTGTTGATCTCGCGGCGATTAGTTTTGCGCTATCAAAACAAAGTGGCAAGTTATCCCCTGATCATATGCTACTGGCGGGCTTATTACATCAGATTGGTGTTATTCCAATACTCAGTTATATTGAGGAAACCGGGTTGGAGATTACGGATGAAGCCGAGCTGGATAATATCATTGAGCGCCTGCGTGGGGCGGTGGGTAGTATGGTCGTTGGTCACTGGGAACTGCCGACTGATCTGTTTACTGTGGTTGAAGAATATGAAAACTGGCAACGCAATGCAACGGATGAAATTGATACCTGCGATATGATTATTATTGCGCAGATATATCATCGTTTAAAGCATCACCAGTTAGAGGGTTTGCCTAAATTTGACGAGGTGCCTGCTTTCAAAAAATTATATCCGCAAAATCAGCAGGCTGATTTTGCGCAAACTGTTTTCCAGCAGGCACATGAAGAGATTGCAGCGATTATGCAGTTATTAAAAATGTGAAATCTATGTCGAATATAAATATTGAAGAAAAAATACATCAGCTAATTCCATTCAATGAGCTGGATGTAGGTGATCGAATTAAACTGGCTAAAACCGCTAAAGTCGTCGAGAGAACTATCGGAGAAAAACTATATGCAAATGAATGTAAGGACACAATACTTTATTTATTAAGTGGCAAACTGGACGTTTGTAAACAGTATCTGCAACCGCAGCTATTAATGAGTGATGATGTGCAAGCGCTGAAGCCGATTTTTTCAGAAAAAGAAGAGTTTGAAGCGTATATTGTTATTCATTCCAGTTGTGAAATTTGGCAGTTTGATCGACAGTTATTTAATCGTTTAATCGAAAAAGAAGTGCTGGTGGATGAGCGCGCATTAAGTCATCAGATGAATCATGTGGAAAGTAATATTTATCATGAAATTATGCGCGCCGTAGAGTCGGATCAATTAAAATTACCCAGCCTGCCGGAAATTGCTTTACGCATAAAAAAAGCCATGGAGGAATCAGAAGTTGATATCAATAAAATCGAAAAAATTATTGAATTAGACCCGGCCATTTCAACCCGCCTGATTAAAGTGGCAAACAGCCCTTTAACTCGTGGTGTAAACCCTATTCACAATATGCGTGATGTTATTGTGCGCCTGGGCTTAAAGATGACGCGTAATCTGGTACTGAGTTTTAGTGTTGCTCAGTTATTTAAAACACGCCATCCATTTCTGAAAAAGCAGATGAAGATGTTTTATGCGCATAGTATTGAAATAGCTTCAATTTGTTATGCGCTGGGAAAACATATTAAAACACTGGATGCGGATGAATTATTACTGGCGGGTTTGATTCATGATATTGGTGTGATACCGGTTATTACCTATATCGAAAAAACCGGCCTTGAAGTAACCACGGAAAAAGAAATTATTCAGCTGATTAGCTCACTTCGAGTAGTCGTGGGTGTGCTGGTGGTGAAAGCCTGGGATCTGCCCAATGAAATGCTTAATGTTGTTAGCCATGCTGAGCACTGGCATCACGATAGTGGAGAAGACATTGCAATTGAAGACGTGATAATTATTGCGCAGGTTTACGATAAATTAAAACGCAAACAGTTATCCAGTTTGCCGGACATTAATAATGTGCCCGCCTTTAAAAAATTATTCCCTAATAAACATGATCCGACGTTTGCTATGCAAATTTTAGATGAGGCCCGGGATGAGATTAATGAGATGAAAGGGTTATTGGGGATTTAAATTTTTTTTTCGGGAAGTGTTTTGCCGGGATTTAAAATATTGTTTCTATCAAAGACCTGTTTTATCTGATGCATTAAATTAATCTCGGTTTCCCCCAGTTCCTTGCAAATGTAATCACGTTTTTCAAGTCCGACTCCGTGCTCACCTGAAAGACTGCCGTTTAAATTTAAAACCAGATCAAAAACATCATTCAGGCACTTTTCTGCGGTTTGCATTTCTATTGCGTCGTTCGGGTTAACTAATAAATTAACATGAATATTGCCATTACCCGCGTGACCGAAGTTTACAATTTTTATTTTATGCCTTTCACTTAAATTATTCAGGCCGTTAATTAATTCCGGAATTTTAGATACCGGCACCACAACGTCTTCATTTATTTTTTTAGGCGCAATTTTTCGCAACGATGGAGACAGGGCTTTGCGGGTTTGCCAGAGTGCATCGGCTTGTGCTTTTGTCTGTGCCAGTTCGGTATTAATGTGTCCGTCTACTTTGCATGCTTCAATAATGATTTTTGAATCTTGCTGAATCGTTTGTGCATGTCCATCAACTTCTATCATGAGCATGGCGGCAGCATTTGTGGGTAATGGAACGCTTGAATAGTCGCGTACCATATCCAGTGCATTTTTATCCATAAATTCCAGAGCACAGGGAGTAACAGCTTGTGCCATAATTTTTGATACGGCTCGTGCTGCAGCATCAACACTGTTGTAACTAACTTTTAGTGTGTGTTTTTCGGGGGCTAAAGGTAAAAGTTTTAAAGTGGCCTGTGTGATGAGGGCGAGGTTGCCTTCCGAGCCAATAATCAGCCGGGTTAAATCGTAACCCACAACACCTTTAGTGGTGTGGGTGCCGCACTTAATAATGTCACCATTTCCGGTAATGGCACGTAGGCCTAAGGTATTTTCTCTACAGGTGCCATATTTTACCGCGCGGGGACCGGCAGAATTATATGCCAGGTTTCCACCGACCGAACAGAATGCAGCACTGGTTGGATCAGGTGCCCAGAATAAATTATGTGCTGCTGCACATTGTTGTACTTCTAAATTGGTTACGCCTGGCTGGACGTCTATGCTGCGATTATCTGCATCCATAGAAATAATTTTATTCATTTTTTCAAATGAAATAATAATGCTGTTGGTAAGAGGCACGGTTGCACCGGTGGTGCCTGTTCCGCGGCCACGGGCGATTAATGGTGTGGTAAATTCATTGCAGGCTTTAACAATTTTCTGCACCTGCTGTTCGTCAATGGGAAAAACTACAGCCTGGGGCTGACCCTGGCGTCGACTGTTATCATAACCATAAGTCAGACATTCAGTGACATCGGTCAAAATATTTTCCGGGCTAACGATTTTTTTTAATTGCTTAAGAAGCTTGTTGTTCATTTTGACTGCTTTAGGTCATGTTTTTTGTTCATCATAATGAGTAAAAAATTAAGTGCCCATTAGTTGTGAGTCAACCAGATCACCCAGGCAATGAATAATCAGTAAATGTGTTTCCTGTATGCGAATCGGAGAATCCGAATCGACACGAATTTCAACATCATCCTGTTGCAGGCGTGCGCTCGCTTCACCACCATTGTGGCCGGTGAGGGCGATGACTTTCATATTACGCTCATGGGCAGTATCAATGGCGCTAACAATATTACCCGAGTTGCCGCTGGTGGTAATAATTAATAATAGATCTGTATCCTGCCCCAGTGCTGCTACCTGCCTTGAAAAAATCTGATCATAGCTGTAATCATTGGCTATTGAGGTGAGTACGGAGGTATCAGTAGAAAGCGCAATTGCCGGCAGGCCCGGACGTTCCATCTGAAAACGATTTAACATTTTTGATGCGAATAACTGGGCTTCACCCGCCGAACCGCCATTACCGCAGGATAAAATTTTACCGCCGGATAATAAACTGTGCGTCATGAGTTGTGCTGCCAGGGCAATATCGGTTTTTGATGATTCCAGTGTACGTTGTTTGGTCGCAATGTTTTGTGCAAAATTTTTTTCTATAATTTCAATAAGATTCATGTTTGTTTGTTCGGTTTTAATAAATTCAAAAGGCGTTTTTTATCCATTCAATCGTCAGGTTTTTGTTTTCACCGGTCATGGCTACAACATCAAAGCGGGCATTATATTCGCGCCCCTTCTGTTGCATATAAAAGAGTGCGGTTTTTTGAATTTTTTTCTGTTTTGTCGGGGTAACACTTTCTTTAGCACCACCGTAGTTCTGATTTTTTCTATATCGAACTTCAACAAACACCAGCGAATTTTCATGTTGCATAATCAGGTCTATTTCACCAAAGCGACTATGAAAATTTTTTTCAATTAATCTTAGACCATTTTTTTTCAGATAGTCGCAGGCAAGCTGTTCAGAAACCTTGCCTTTAGTTGAGCGGCTGCTGAATGGGCTGAGTTTCATCGATGCTTAAATTTATGGGGCGGGTATTAATATCAACTAAGGTTGGTATGCCGCGTTTAAACTGTGCAGATAGTAACTCCCGGTGAATGCGATTAAACGGGTCGAGAAAAAGGTTGCCGGTTTGTCCGGAAAATCGCTCATAGGTCTTACCCTGCAGCCGGCCAAGAAATGGAATTAAATTATAGGCGTCCACACCCAGTGCAAAGAAACGGGTATAACGCTGTTGTTCCGGCCAGTACTTAATGAGTGAGCGTTTGGCTTTATTCGGTGGGTTAAGTATCCACGGCATGTCTAGAAAATTGAGATCATCAATATCCCGATCTGCCTGTTTGTTTAGCTGACCGGTAAAAGCATGGGATGTGGCGTACACCGGAATTTCACCCGCATAATGAAATTTAAACTGGGGTTTTAACTGGCGTGCATCTTTGGGTGTGGCGGCCATAAAAATCATATCCACATCCTGTCGGCGGTAAGGGGTGAATTGCATTTTAGTGCGCATGATATTTTGAATGGCGCGATACCGGCTGTAGCTTTGATTAATATTTAACATGCTCTGAATGGGGCGCTTAAAGTCATTTTTGTTGGGTGTGTAGCTTTGTGCGCTGACAACCGCGCCCCCCAGCTCTTCAAAGCGCAATTGAAATGCATTGCCCAGGCGTTCACCCCACAATCCCTCGGGAACGAGTACGGCGGCATGGCTGTGACCCTGACGAAATGCCATTTCTGCAGACTGGCGTGCTTCATCTTCCGGGAGTAATCCAAACTGAAATAAATTCGGGCTGAGTTCGGTTTGCGAACTGGTATAGTTCAGGGTCAGGGTGGGCACTTCTAATATTGAGGCCTGAGAGAGTATGTCGACAGCGGATTTCACGAAGGGACCGATTATAAAGTCTGCGCCTTCGTCCGAAGCTTTTTTATAGTAGTTCCAGATGGCAGCCTGATTTTCGCCGGTATCAATAAAGCTGATTTTGGGCTGAAAGGTTTTATCCGGGTGCTGATAATAAGATGACATAATGCCATCGCGAATGGCCGCGGCAATCTGTGCATATTTGCCACTTAGGGGTAATAAAATGGCGATGTGTTTGGGTTGGTCGATTAATTCAATTTGTTTACGGCCGAGCTCTCTTATAAAGGTGTCTACTGCCGGGTGTTTAGGATACTGCTCGCGCCACAGGGTAATGCCATCTTGTAAATACTGCCAGTCGACCTGACCGCGCTTGGCGATTTTTGCAAGCTCGACCCAGGCCAGAAAATCATCATTGAGCGGCGCATTGCTAATTTGCTGCAAACTGGTGGCGGGTAATAATAAAAGTGCTTCCCAGATGGCCTGATGATTTATTTCCAGATCAAAAGAATCGGTTAGCAGTTTATCCATCTGTACGCGGGTTTTGGCGGATTCCAGTGGATAGCTGGCATCGAGAAAAGCGCGTGCGCGTAATCGCATTAGGCGGATCTGTTGTTCCGTGGGCAAAATGCGGGCGATATTTAATCGTTTCAATGCCTGACGTGCTTCACCGTGGCTTAATGCTATTTCAGCACTGAGTAGCTGTATTTCTACAGCGGTGTCCGCGTCAACAAGTTCCGGGTTTATATTGTCAATTTGTTGCTGAGCCAGTTCAAACTGGTTTTGTTGAATGAGAATCTGTGCGGCTTTAATCAGGTGTTCATTACGATCTACGCCCTGTGATGCTGCTGCCAGCTCAATATATTGGGCGGCAGATTCGGTTGGCGTGAGGGTTTCGGCTTCTTCGGATGTACCTGCTTCAATGCCAACTGGCAGGTCATCGCCGATGATACGGTCTTTTGGCGTGCATCCGTAAAAGCTGAGGCCGATAAGTAAGAGTGCGCTGCTGCGTAAAAATAATGTCATTATCTAATGTATGTCAACTGCTGTTGTTATGGGGTGTTATTATAGGAGTGAGAGTATCTGTTTTGGAGTCGCAACTGTCAATGAATCAAGGCACACTTTATATAATTGCTACCCCAATTGGTAATAGAGGGGATATTGGGGAGCGGGCGCTTTCTATATTAAAACAGGTGGATTTAATCGCCGCGGAGGACACCCGCCACAGTAAAGTTTTATTACAGCACTATAATATAGGCACGCCAATGCAGGCCTACCATGAACACAATGAAGAGCAGGCCACGCCAAAGTTGATACAGAGGTTACTGGCGGGGGATAATATTGCACTTATTTCCGATGCGGGTACGCCGTTGCTCAGTGATCCGGGTTATCGGCTGGTTAAGGCGGCGCATGAGTCTACAGTTAACGTTAGCCCGATTCCCGGCGCCTGTGCGGCTATTGCAGCACTGTCCGTTTCGGGGTTGGCAACGGATCGATTTATGTTTGCAGGATTTCCCCCGCATAAGCAGGGTGCCAGACAAAATTTTTACCGAGAATTTGAGCATCAGACAGCAACATTGGTGTTTTATGAATCAAGCCACAGAATTGTGGTCTCAGTTAAGGATATGCTACAGGTATTCGGAGAGACGCGTCCAGTGGTGATGGCGAGGGAAATAAGTAAGCTGTTTGAGACGATTCATAGCAGTACTCTGGGTGAGCTTCCGCAATGGTTAGAGGCGGATTCAAATCAGCAAAAGGGAGAATTTGTTCTGGTATTACAAGGCTCGTCTGTACAATTGAACCCTCAAACGGCAGAATTAGAGTCGCTGCTAAAGATATTGCTTGATGAATTGCCAGTAAAACAGGCCAGTAAAATTGCAGCAAAAATGACCGGGGTTAAAAAAAATTCAGTGTATAAGCTGGCACTTGAATTAAGTGGTAAGTGATTGAAAAATAAATGATTAATGCATTGGTTTACATGAAAAGTGAAAAAAATGACGGTATTTTTTTCACTTTTCATGTCTTCTAAGTGGTTGATATTTATTAAAATAAATGAATTGTCAAAAATATCGCTATAAAAACTAAATATCCTGTCGATTAAATTGACAATTATTACAGCCATTTTGTAAAATTAATGCTACTATAATGAGCAAATCATTGTTTATTAAGTAAAAAACAAAATCGGTACAGAGCGTGCACTATAGTTTGCCAAGGCGTACGGCCAGAGCAGGAATTTATATCTAAAGTTATAGTAATGAAATGTTTAGCATTGAAATGTACTGCATATCAAAAGATAATAAAGTGAAATTGCCGAATGTTTTAAATTGGATTTTAATAAATCAGTTGCCCCTTAGGTTTGTAGACGGAGTTAGAAATGGCACTACTAAAAGCAGTATATGAAGATTTCAGTGCGTGTTGCGATGAATTTGTTGAAGGCGTTTCGTACCTTAAAGATCGCGCTATGCCCAAAGCTGTTAATCGTTTCCAGCAGGCGTATGAGTCTGTCGGCCGGTCAGATGTTTATCATAATAAGTATGGTTCATATTGTGGTCTTGCAAGGGTTTTATCTGGAGATGCAACGGGCCTTGAGATGTGTCGTCACGCATCGAAAAATGAATTGCATGATGGGGATGTTTATCTGAACCTTGCCCGTGCAGAATGGTTTTACGAAAATCGTAAAGCTGCCATTATTGCTTTGAAAAAAGGCTTACAAATCGATAATCGTCATCCGGGTTTGCGTCAGATGCGTGAGCAGTTAGGTATCAGGCAGCGTAGTCCATTACCCTTTCTACCCCGTACTCACCCATTGAATCATGCATTGGGTAAATTAATGAGAATTGACGAAGAAATTTAAAATTAAGCAAAAATATATTTGCAAAATATTTGGTATTGGCGTGGTTGGCCGCAGTAATTTATCTGCGGTTTTTTTTTGGCTAAATTTTATTATTAATCAAGCGCAAATAATTTATTTGTGCACCTGTAACGCATGACATATGGCGCATGAAACTCTTTATTTTATTGAGATTTATTTGTGTTCATTCGCGTAGAGCAACCTTTTTTTTAAAGATTTTCATGTTGCGGCCTGACAATTACTTGCCCTATCGCTATGTTAAGTTTTCATGTTATTATTTGCGCCGAAGTTGGCTGGACAGTCGCTGTGTTGCTTTCTCATGATTGCGGCAGAGAGGAAAGTCCGGGCTCCAAAGGGCAGGGTGCCAGGTAACGCCTGGGGGGTATAATGCCCACGGCTAGTGCAGCAGAAAGATACCGCCTCAATTTTTTGAGGTAAGGGTGAAATGGTGCGGTAAGAGCGCACCGCGTTAACGGGTAACCGTTGCGGCAAGGTAAACCCCACCTGGAGCAAGACCAAATAGAGAAGCTGAGGCGTAGCCCGCGCTGCTTCTGGGTAGGTTGCTTGAGGCGCATAGTGATGTGCGTCCTAGATGAATGACTGTCACGACTTCGGTTGTACAGAACCCGGCTTACAGGCCAACTTCTCCTTATTTCCACTGACAGTACTGCTTTTTCATGCGAGATGTAGTGCTTGCTCCAGAAATGCCTATTTCCAGAGATGTTCTAATGTCGCACAGCGGGATTGTCAGGTTTGCAATATAGCTGTTTGAGGTACTTATGTATAAAGTAATCATTTTTCTGGCGACTGCAATTTTATTGCTACAAGCCTGTGCGGACAATTCAGTAAAACAGCTACAACAGGCGAGTGTAACTTCCAGTCCAGTGGGTGCAACCGTCTATGCGGCTGATAAGAGGCTGGGCGTGACGCCATTAATGTATGATCTTTATGACGCTTTTCCAGCAGGTTGGGCAAATTCGTCGTATCAGGCTCAGGGTATGCTTGTGGTGAAGAAAAGTGGCTGTGAAGATTTTACTCTAAAAGTGAGTGATTACATTTTAAGCCAGCCTGTGCACGCGGATCTCAAATGTGATGAGTCCAATAATGAGCAAAAATCGGGCGATGTCCCGTCGCCATCCGCTACAATTGAGAAGAGGCTGAAAGAGCTTAAAGGCTTGTATGATAGGGATGTAATCACGAAAGATGAGTACAGTGTGGCGCGTAAAAGAATTTTAGATGAGCTCTGATTAATAATTAGACTTAATAATTTGCAGAGCCCTGATTTTTTTATTGCAAGCACCGCCTGTACCCTGAAGCGTATCTGTGAGCCCACGATTTAGATGTGCCAATTTAGCAGGCGTTGTTCCGGCATATATTTCCAGCCAATAATATGCGAAGTGTTTTTATCGTCTGTTAAACAATGCTTTTTTCAAATTCTGAAAAAATACATAACTACCTAAAAAGAATCTAATATTCCACTCAAAGTTAAAGTGATTCATTAAGTTAGTCGCTTAACTCATTGAGTTATCTTTTTTTATCCCGTTTATCCCCGTGTCAATTCTGTGAAATAGCTCTAAGTTGTTGTCATATAAGGAATTATTTCCTTATTTATCCTGTGTTTTTGCTTGACAGTGGTGGGGGGTGGTACCTATAGTTAGGAAATGTGGGGAAATGTGGATGAATGTGGGAAAATATATTTTTCGATTGATGAGCTGACCTGGAATTTTGATGGTTTGATAAATACAAAAATGGCGAATTAAAACAACAACAATGATATTTCGTGGCATTAATAATCTAACGCTGGATGCTAAGGGCCGAATGGCAATACCTTCGCGTTACCGTGATCGACTCATGGAGTCCTGCGGTGGGCGATTGATTGTTACCGTTGACCGGGATCGTTGTTTACTTGTTTACCCTCAGCATGAGTGGGAAGTTATTGAAGCTCAGCTGGCAGCTTTACCCAGTTTGAATAAGCAGTCTCGATTATTGCAGCGCCTGCTCATTGGTCACGCTACCGAAGCGGAGCTGGATAGTCAGGGTCGAATTTTATTGCCAACAATGCTACGCGAATATGCGGGCCTGGATAAAAAGTGTGTGTTGATCGGGCAGGGCAAAAAGTTTGAGATTTGGGATGAAAAACTCTGGACAGAAAATCAACAGATCTGGCTGGACGAAGCAGAGGGTGATGAAGGCGAGTTACCGAGCGCACTGGAAAGTTTGTCTCTCTAATGGCAGCGCAACGAGGCCAGCATCGACCAGTTCTACTAAAAGAGGCGGTTGAGGCACTGGCGATAAAGCCGGATGGGTTTTATCTTGACGGGACATTTGGTCGGGGAGGGCATAGCGCAGAAATTTTAGCGCGGCTTGGCGAAAGTGGAAAATTACTGGCAATGGATCAGGATCCGTTGGCAATAGAAGAAGCACAGGAAAAATTTGCAGGCGATACGAGGTTTGAAATTGTGCGTGAAAATTTTGAAAACATGGAAGCGCTGGTGGCAAGCAGAAAAATGATGCGACAGGTAGACGGGGTGTTGCTGGATATTGGCGTTTCATCGCCCCAACTCGATGATGCTTCAAGAGGGTTTAGTTTTATAAAGCCGGGACCGTTAGATATGCGTATGAATCCAGATGCGGGACAGTCAGCAGCGCAGTGGTTAGCGAGTGTTGACGAGTATGATCTAACAACTGTGTTAATGCATTACGGTGAAGAAAAATTTGCAAGACGCATTGCCAATGCCATTGTTGAAACCAGAAAAGAAACCGAAATAAACGATACTGTTCAGCTGGCTAATATAATTGAAGCGGCTATTCCGGTAAAGCCCAAGAATAAACATGCAGCAACAAAAAGTTTTCAGGCAATTCGTATTCATATAAATCGTGAGCTTGAAGTGCTCGAGCATGCCTTGCAATCGGGTTTAAATGTACTGGCGGTGGGTGGCCGGCTTGCGGTAATTAGTTTTCATTCTCTGGAAGACAGAATGGTAAAAAGATTCTTTAGAAAGATGTCACAGGGTCCGCAGATTCCTAAAGATATTCCAATACTGGCAAAAGATCTTGAGCAGCCGTTTAAATTAATTGGTAAAGCTATTAAACCTGGTCAGCAGGAAGTGCAGGAAAACCCTCGTTCGCGTAGTTCGGTGTTACGTGTTATTGAGAGAATAATGTGAAAATGATATGGGTTTTAATTGCCCTATTGATTCTCGCAGTAATGGGTTCGGCAATTGGAGTGATTTACAGTAAGCATCAAACCAGAAAAATATTTGTCAGCTTACAAAAGTTGCATAAGCAAATCGATGAGTTGGATATAGAGTGGGGGCAATTGCAATTAGAGCAAAGCGCATGGTCTTCGCACGGAAGAATAGAAAAAATAGCACGTAAAAAATTACAAATGACATTGCCAAAGGCAAATGAAATTTTATATATAAAACAATGAAAAATAAAAATTATAAACCTCATTATCAGTTCAGACGCATGGCGATTTTGTCAGTGTTTGCGTTGGTTATTGCGGGATTGTTCTGGCGTGCTCTGGATATGCAGGTAATTAATCAGCCATTTTTCAAGCAGCAGGGTGATGCTCGGCATTTACGGGTTGTGCCTATTTCTGCGCATCGAGGTGATATTTATGACAGAAATGGCGAACCTCTGGCCATAAGCACACCGGTCGATTCTATCTGGGCTAATCCAAAAGAAATACAGAGTGATTTGAAGCGGCTTACGGAAATTGCAAAAGCGTTAAATATTAATTCACAGCATTTAAAAAATAAATTAGTAAAAAATTCTAACCGAGAGTTTGTTTATATATTACGGCAGGTGCCGCCGCAAACAGCTGAAAAAATAAAATCACTGGCAATACCGGGCGTGTATTTGCAGCGCGAATATAAACGTTATTACCCCGCGGGTGAAGTGACCTCGCATATTATTGGCTTTGCCAATGTTGATGATAAGGGGCAGGAGGGTTTAGAGCTGGCCTATGATGACTGGTTAAGTGGAGAGCCCGGATCGAAACGTGTTATTCGTGACCGACTCGGACAGGTAGTGGATGATGTTGAGCGAATCAGTACTGCCGAGCCAGGCAAGTCGGTGCAACTTAGTATTGACCGGCGAATACAATACCTCGCTTATCAGTCATTAAAATCCGCGGTAAAAGAACAAAAAGCCATTGCAGGATCTGCAGTGGTTTTGGACGTTCATACGGGGGAAGTTTTAGCTATGGTGAACCAGCCATCGTTTAATGCTAACGATCGCAGTCAGCTAAAGCCGGGTGTTTATAGAAACCGTTCGGTAACGGATGTATTCGAGCCCGGTTCAACCATGAAACCATTTACCATTGCGGCTGCACTGGAAACCGGACGTTGGCATCCAAAAGATAATGTGCACACCGAGCCCGGATATTACAAAGTTCAGGGCAGCACCATTAAAGATATTCGCAATTACGGAAAAATTAATCTGGAAGAAATAATTTTAAAATCCAGTAATGTGGGAATTAGTAAAGTCGCTTTATCCCTTGACCAGGAGCAGCAGCTAGATATGTATATGAAGCTGGGATTTGGTGTGAATAGTGGTAGTGGTTTTCCTGGCGAGCGAAATGGAAATTTACGCAGCATGCATTTAAGTGAATTTGAACGAGCAACGATGTCATTTGGCTATGGCTTATCAGTGACACCGCTACAATTAGCGAGGGCCTATTCTGCAATCGCTGCAGATGGTGTTTTATATCCCATATCTTTTTTACGCCGGGACGAACCGGTTGCTGGTGAGCAAGTAATGAGTGCGGCTACTGCTAGAAAAGTACGACGCATGATGGAAAGAGTTGTTAGTCCGGAAGGCACAGCCAATAAAGCCTCGATTGCTAATTATCGTGTCGCGGGTAAAACCGGTACGATGCATAAATTTATTTCCGGCGGATATGCAAAAGACCGATACCTCTCGGTGTTTGCAGGCATAGCTCCAGCATCAAATCCCAGGTTGGTTATGGTGGTGATGATAAATGAGCCAAGAAATGGAAAATATTTTGGCGGGCAGGTAGCCGCGCCGGTTTTTTCAAAAGTTATTTCAGGTGCATTGCGTCTGTTAGATATTCCACCGGATAATTTAAAGTATTCAGTGAAAATGTCCACACAGAAAAAAATATTAAATTCAAAAGGTAAGAGCGCATGATGACTGCAATTAAAAGCAATCATTCAGTTATTACATTAAAGCAGCTGCTAAGTGATTTAGCGGTGAGTGAGTATCTGCCGGAAATAGAAGTTAAAGGGTTAACGCTGGATAGTCGAAAGGTTGAGCCGGGTTATCTGTTTGTGGCACAGGAAGGTCAGTTTGATCACGGGCTTGCTTATGCGGAAGCAGCAATAAGTCGTGGGGCTGTAGCGGTTTTATGTGATGCAAAATTTGATCAGTATTGTCAGCAGATTTTATCAAGATTAATGTCGAGAGCAATTTGTGTTCCGGTGCGAGATTTAACGACCAGGCTGGGAGAAGTGGCGAAAAAGTTTTATGCATTTCCCGCTGAAAAAATGTTTATCTGCGGTATTACTGGAACCGATGGGAAAACATCGGTGAGTCATTTTGTTGCCCAGGTTATGGCTATGTCAACGAAACAGTCAAATGGTTTGGCTGCCGTAATTGGTACATTAGGAAATGGTCCGATCGACAGGCTTGAAGAAGCATCCCATACTACACCGGATGTCATTAGCTTGCATAGAATGCTGGCTGAGTTTAATCAGCAAAATATAACTTCCGTGGCAATGGAGGTGTCATCACATGGGCTGGATCAAAAAAGATCCGCCGGTGTAGAGTTTGATGTAGCGGTGTTAACTAATTTGTCGCGTGATCATCTGGATTATCACGGCGATATAGAGTCATATAAACAAGCTAAGAAAGAATTATTTACTGAAAGTGATAGTAAGTCATTAGTGTTAAATGTTGACGATGAATTCGGTAAGGAATTATATACAGAACTTAATGGTAGTAAAAAAATCTGGTTGTATGGTTTAAGTAAAAATAAAGCCATGAAATCTGATTATTATGCTTATGCGACAGATATTAAGAATCGGGTAAACGGTATCAAATTTATGTTGCATAGTTCATTGGGAGCTGCAGAAGTGACTTTAAAATTAATTGGCGAATTTAATGTATATAACGTGCTGGCGTGTTTTTGTGTGTTAATGCAAAGAGGCATTAATTTTAACCATGCAATAAAACATATTCAGAAGTTACACACGGTTCCGGGAAGAATGGAGTTATTGGTAACTAAAAACAAACCGTCCGTTGTCATTGATTTTGCACATACGCCGCAAGCATTGACTCAGGCATTGCAAAATGTACGTAAACATACGTCTGGGAAAATAATTTGTGTGTTTGGTTGTGGCGGTGACAGGGATACGGGTAAGCGTGCATTAATGGCGCAAGCTGCAGAAAAACTAGCTGATCTTGTGATTATTACGAATGATAATCCACGCAATGAAAGCCCGGAAAAAATAATTGATGATATTAAGCAGGGTATTAATAATGAACTGCAGTTAATTGTTGAAATGGACAGGGAAAAGGCAATCCAGCATGCAATTGAAATTGCAACTGAAAATGATCTTATATTAATTGCGGGTAAAGGTCATGAGCAATATCAGGTGCTGGGTGATATGAAAATTGCTTTTAGTGATAAAAACGTTGCACTGTCAATTTTAGAGGTGCATCAATGATGGTGTTGGAGCAGGCAACAAAAATATTAAATGGCAGCCGTGTGGGAGAAAATGTAAATTTCTCCCACATATCAACTGATACACGAACCTTACAAAGCGGAGACTTATATATTGCATTGCATGGTGATTTGTTTGATGGCCATGATTATATTAAACAGGCAGAGCAAGCGGGCGCTGCTGCCGTGATTGTGCATAAAAATATTAAAACCGATTTGCCGTTTATAAAGGTTGAAGATACACGCAAGGCTCTGGGTATGCTGGCGGGTGCTAAACGCGAAGCATTCAAAGGTAAAGTGGTTGGTATTACGGGTAGCAATGGTAAAACGACTGTTAAAGAAATGGTGTCAACAATAGTGGCTAAACAGGGCAAAGTCCTGGCGACACAGGGAAATTTTAATAATGATATAGGCTTGCCGCTTACGTTGTTGAGAATGCAGCAGGAAGATTTTGCAGTCATTGAAATGGGGGCTAATCATGCGGGTGAAATTGCCTATTTAACCTCAATAACAAAACCGGATGTGGTGCTGATAAATAATGCGGCAGCAGCGCATCTCGAAGGCTTTGGTTCGTTGCAGGGTGTGGCGCAAGCAAAGGCAGAAATTTATCAGGGTCTTTCTGAAGATGGAATTGCAGTTGTAAACAAAGATGATGCGTTTTTCGATTACTGGCGGGGTTTAATTGAAAATAAAAAAATAATAACGTTTTCAATGCGAGATAAAGCTGCAGATGTTTACGGTGAATGGCAGCCAACAGAATCGGCTAATGTTTTAAAAGTGATAGCAAGCGGCAAGGAGTTAAAAATAAATTTGAAAGTTTATGGTTTGCATAATGCGATGAATGCGTTGGCTGCAATATCTATAGCTGATGCACTTGACATAAAGCATGAATATATTTCCACCGCACTAAATGATTTTACAGCAGTTAAAGGCCGTTTGGATTTTCATAAGATAAATGAAAATCTCACAGTAATTGATGATACTTATAATGCAAATGCCGCATCATTATTTGCGGGTATAGATGTGTTAAAAGAGCAGCCCGGCAATCACTGGCTGGTATTGGGTGATATGGGGGAGCTGGGTGATGATAAACAAAGAATTCATATTGATGCGGGAATTAAAGCTCGTAAGTCAGGGGTTTCTCGTTTACTAGCCCTGGGTGAAGCCAGTCGTTATGCGGTTGAAGCCTTTGGTGAAAATGCACAGAGCTTTAAGAATAAAAATGAACTGGTTTCATTTATAAAACAACATCAGCCGGAGAATCTGGTGATTTTAGTAAAAGGTTCGCGGTTTATGCAGATGGAGCAAATAGTCGAATCAATAATAAAGGGGTCGATCTGATGCTGCTTTGGCTTACTGATTACTTAACGCAATACCATTCTGGGTTTAATGTTTTTCGATACTTAACTTTACGTGCGATATTAGGAACCTTAACCGCATTAACAATTTCATTGATTATTGGTCCGTCAATGATAAGAAAATTAACCATGTATAAAATTGGTCAGAATATTCGTGATGATGGGCCGCAGGCACATTTATCAAAAGCAGGTACCCCAACCATGGGTGGTTCGTTAATTTTAGTGGCTGTTGCGATTAGTACGATTTTGTGGATGGATTTAGATAATCGTCAGGTTGTGGTGGCATTGATCGTGACAATGTTATTCGGTGGCATTGGATTTGTTGATGATTATAAAAAATTAAAAGGTGGTAACAGTAAAGGTCTATCTGCAAAAGCTAAATATTTCTGGCAAACCGTATTTGGTTTGGGCGCAGCCGTTTATCTTTTTCAAACAGCTCAGCAACCAATTGAAACAACGCTTATTATTCCGTTTATGAAAGATGCAATGATTCCGTTGGGTGCAGGCTTTATTGTTTTAACGTATCTGGTAATTGTAGGTACCAGTAATTCAGTTAACTTAACGGATGGTCTGGATGGTCTGGCTATTTTACCAACGGTAATGGTGGCCGGTGCTTTAGGTGTATTTGCCTATTTAACCGGTAATATAAATTTTGCAAATTATTTAGGTATCCCCTATGTCAGCGGTGTTGGTGAGTTGGTTGTTTTTTGTGGTGCACTGGTTGGCGCAGGTCTTGGGTTTTTATGGTTTAACACATACCCCGCACAGGTGTTCATGGGTGATGTTGGTGCGCTGGCATTAGGGGCTGCTTTAGGGATAGTTGCCGTACTGGTCAGACAGGAGCTGGTGTTATTAATTATGGGTGGTGTTTTTGTTATGGAAACCGTATCCGTTATTTTACAGGTGGCCTCTTTTAAATTAACCGGCCGGCGTATTTTTAGAATGGCGCCGTTACATCATCACTTTGAATTAAAGGGCTGGCCAGAACCACGAGTTATCGTTCGTTTCTGGATAATTACAGTGGTACTGGTATTAGTTGGTCTGGCTTCTTTAAAAGTCAGATAAAGCACTTTCAGGATAATAAGTTTATATGGTCGTAACTGCAGATACATTGTCGAGTATTTCAGTAGCAGCATTGGTAACAGCTATGGTCACAGATGATAGTCAAAATTCAGAATATATTCTGGTTGTCGGTTTAGGCGTGACCGGGCTTTCAGTTGTACGCTTTTTATATGAACAAAATAAAAATATTGTTGTAGTAGATAGTCGAAGTAGCCCTCCGGGCTTAGCGGAATTGAAAAATGATTTTTCTGATATCAGTGTTTATTTAGGTGAGTTTGATGAAGCACTGTTTATGGGTGCAAATCAAATTATTGTTAGTCCGGGCGTGGCATTAAAAGAATCGGTTATTCAGCATGCCATTGCACAGGGTGTGAATGTTGTTGGTGATATCGAGCTATTTGCACAACAGGTAAATGCACCAGTCATAGCTGTTACAGGCTCTAATGGTAAAAGTACTGTCATTAGTTTGTTGGGTGAAATGGCTAAAACTGCTGGATTAAATGCTGTGGTAGGTGGAAATATTGGTGTGCCCGCATTGCAAATTATCAATGCGAATGCAGAGCTGTATATTTTAGAACTGTCGAGTTTTCAATTAGAAAGTTTGCAAAGCTTAAAACCAGTGGCTGCAGCTGTATTGAATATTAGCCCTGACCATATGGATCGTTATGAAAATATTGCTGAATATATTGAAGCCAAAAAACATATTTACAATAACTGTAAAGTGGCAGTAATTAACAGAGATGATAGTCAGGTAATGGCAATGCAGGCAGGGCACAAATTTGTTTGTGGGTTTACACTGGCTGAACCGGCTCATGGTGATTTTGGCTTGCGTGATTTTGATGGCACTGTCTGGTTATGCAAGGGTGGTAAAAAACTGATCTGTGAAAGTGATCTTAAAATAACCGGCACCCATAACCTGGCTAATGCTCTGGCTGCATTAGCGCTGGGTGAGGCAGCGAATATAGCAATGCCAGATATGCTGGCTGCACTGACAAAATTTACCGGTTTGAAACACCGGACCCAGTGGGTAGCCGAAAAAAATTATGTGACCTGGATAAATGATTCTAAAGGTACAAATGTGGGTGCAACTCTGGCTGCAATTAGTGGGCTTAAAGTTGAAAATAAATTAATACTTATAGCCGGTGGTATTGCAAAGGATGCGGACTTTACGCCGCTGAAAAATGTTATCTGCGATAACATTCGAACAGTTGTTTTAATGGGTAAGGATGCGCCGCAAATTGAACGGATTTTGCAGGGTTGCGTGCCGGTATTTTATGCAAATGACATGGATGATGCGGTGCATATTGCTGCGGACTTATCGCATCCGGGTGATACGGTATTGTTGTCTCCAGCCTGTGCAAGTTTTGATATGTTTGATAGTTATGAGCATCGTGGTGATATGTTTATAAAAGCCATTGAGGATCTGCGATGAATGTAGGCCTTTTATTCCAGCAAACACAAACGATGGTTAAGCGCAGTACAAAAACAGGCGTTACGGATAAGCCTGTCATATTGGCAGGTATGGATGGTGTGTTGATCGTACTGGTACTGAGTTTATTGTCGATAGGCCTGGTAATGGTAGCATCCGCATCAATTAGTGTTGCAGACAGTAAAACATCAACACCATTTTTTTATTTATATCGGCAGTTAATAGCAGCTACATTAGGTTTGTTTGTGGTGGCGGTTATTTTTAAAATTCGTTTAGTGTACTGGGAAAAATCAGGAATGATATTGTTGGCATTGTCATTTGCAATGGTGGTTCTTGTTTTGATTCCGGGTATTGGTAAAACAGTGAATGGTTCAACGCGCTGGATACCTATGGGTTTTTTAAATTTACAGGTTTCAGAAATAGTTAAGTTGTTTTTAATGATTTATGTAGCTGGATATCTGGTCAGGCATGGCGAGCAGGTGCGCTCTAGTTTGTGGGGTTTTTTAAAACCCATGATTATGATTGGTCTTATCTGCCTGTTTTTACTGTTAGAGCCGGATTTCGGCGCTTCAGTGGTAATTATGTTAACCGTGCTAGGTATGACGTTTTTGGCGGGCGTTAGATTCACACAGTTTTTAGCAGTAATAACACTATTCGGTTCAGCAGCAGCTTTACTGGTAATGACATCGCCCTATCGATTGCAACGTTTAACCGCATTTATTAATCCCTGGGCTGATCCTTTTGATAGTGGTTTTCAGTTAACCCAGTCACTTATTGCTATTGGTTCCGGTGGATGGACTGGAGTCGGCTTAGGGGCAAGTGTACAGAAATTATTTTATTTACCTGAAGCGCATACGGATTTTTTGTTTGCGGTTCTGGCAGAAGAGTTAGGTTTGTTGGGTGTTATTGTCGTTATTAGTTTATATGCGGCGCTTGTGTTTCGAACGTTTATGATCGCCCGAAAAGCGGAATCCTGTGGTAATCAGTTCGCCTCATATTTATCTTATGGTATCGGTATCTGGTTGGGCTTGCAGGCATTCATTAATATAGGTGTAAACATGGGTGTGCTGCCAACCAAAGGTTTGACCCTGCCACTAATGAGTTATGGCGGAAGTAGTTTAATTGTGGTGAGTGCATCCATTGGTTTGTTATTGCGAATTTCGTATGAATGCTCAAATGGGCAGGCGATGACACGTAAGTCATCAGCTAAAACAAAACGCAAAACCAAAGTGAATCCTGCAAAAAGAAAAAATAAAGATGTCCGTGATTTAATTAAGGAGGCCGCATGAGTGAAACGCTAATCAGGCCTGTTATGATTTTGGCCGGTGGAACTGGTGGTCATGTTTATCCTGCGCTTGCAGTGGCAGATGAACTAAGACAGCGGGGTGTACCGGTTGTATGGATGGGAACAAAAAAAGGTATTGAGGCAAGGCTGGTTCCGCAAGCCGGCATTGATGTTGACTGGTTAGGTATGAGTGGTTTACGTGGTAAGGGTGTTATAACTTTGTTGCTGGCACCAATGAAAATTATAATGGCCTGTTATCAGGCGATAAAAATAATTCGTAAACGTAAGCCTTCAGTGATTTTAGGTATGGGTGGATTCGTTTCTGCGCCGGGCGGAGTCATGGCATGGTTAACGCGAGTGCCCTTATTAATTCACGAACAGAATGCTGTGCCGGGAATGAGCAATCGAATTCTTTCTAAAATTGCCAGTAAAGTGATGGAGGCTTTTCCAAATAGTTTTCAAACAGGCGCTGAGTATGTGGGTAATCCTGTGAGGCGTTCAATTACCGCACTGGCTTCACCTCAGCAAAGGAATAAGAACCGTGAAGGCGCATTACGTATTTTAGTGTTTGGTGGGAGTTTAGGTGCGGCACGATTAAATGAAATTGTACCACAGGCCTGTGCCAATATTTTACAAGACGGTGAGTTAAAAATTAAACATCAGGCTGGCCCCGGGAATTTTGATCAGACCCGCTTGAATTATGCGCAGTTACGTGTAAAGGCTGAGGTGCTGGAATACATTGATAATATGGAAGCAATGTATGCCTGGGCAGATTTAGTGATTTGCCGATCCGGTGCAATGACTATTGCAGAGTTGGCTGCAGCGGGTGTGGCATCAGTGCTTGTTCCTTATCCGTATGCGGTAGATGATCATCAGACATATAATGCAAAATATTTAAGTGATGCAGGCGCGGCAATTTTAATTAAACAGGATGATTTAAGTGTCGATTCACTGGTTGATGTATTAAAAAATATGAATCGTGAAAAAACACTGGAGATGGCAAACATTGCTCGCAAACTTGGAATGCCAGAATCAACCAGGTTGGTTGCGGAAGCGTGCTTAATGGCCGGGGGGAACGATGTTAATTAAAACCCATCCTATGCGAAAAATACAACGCGTACACTTTGTCGGCATTGGTGGTGTTGGTATGTGTGGTATTGCTGAAGTTTTATTGAATCTGGGTTATAAAGTTTCCGGTTCGGATGTAAAAGAAAATGTGGCGATTAAACGCCTGTTAAAACAGGGGGCGACTGTTTTTATTGGACAGAAAGCCAGTAATGTAAAGGATGTAGAAGTTGTAGTGGTTTCAACTGCCATTGGTGCAGATAACGTAGAAGTGGTTGCTGCAAAAGAGCATCGCATACCGGTTATTCGACGTGCTGAAATGCTCGCCGAAATTATGCGTTTCAGGCATGGGATTGCCATTGCAGGAACCCATGGTAAAACCACTACAACCAGTTTAACCGCAAGCTTATTAATAGAAGCCGGGCTTGATCCTACTTATGTGATTGGTGGCAAACTTAATAGCGCAGCAACTAACGCCAAACTTGGTGAGGGCAAATATTTTGTAGCTGAAGCGGATGAAAGTGATGCATCATTTTTATTATTGCAACCAATGATGGCGGTGGTTACTAATATTGATGCGGACCATCTGGAAACCCACGATGGCGATTTTGAACGTTATAAGCATTCGTTTATAGAGTTTTTGCATCATTTGCCTTTTTATGGCAAGGCGGTGATGTGTCTGGATGATCCGGAAATAAAAAACATTATGGATGATGTATCGCGACCGGTGATGACATATGGCATTGAGTCAGATGCAGATGTTAAAGCGCTGAATATAAAATGTAATGGCATGCAGTGTCACTTTGATGTTGCATTGCCGGAAGTGGACGAAACAATTCCGATAACGCTGAATATGCCGGGTAAACATAATGTTTTAAATTCATTAGCGGCTATCAGTATTGCGCACTTACTGGGTGTGCAAACTACTGCAATGCAAAAAGCATTACAAACATTTGATGGCATCGGCCGGCGTATGCAGCAGTATGGTGAAATTGAAACAGCGAAGGGCCATGTGTTACTGGTTGATGATTACGGGCATCACCCAACAGAAATAAAAGCGACTTTGGAAGCGGCAAAAAATGCCTGGAATAATCGCAGAATAGTTGTTGTGTTTCAACCGCACCGATACACGCGAACTCGGGATTTATTTGAAGATTTTAGCAAAGTGCTTTCACAGGCAGATGCATTAATTGTAACTGAAATTTACGCAGCGGGTGAAGAGCATATTGCCGGTGCCGATGGACGTGCACTGTGTGCAGCTATTCGTGCAAGAGGCAGAGTTAATCCGGTATTTGTAGAAGATTTAAATGATCTTAATACGTCGATAATGGATGTCATTGAAAAGGGCGATGTGTTATTGACATTGGGTGCGGGAAGTATTGGCGCTATAGCTGAAAAGTTACCAGAGGCATTGGCAACATGATGAGCGCATCCAGTATACAAAAATTTAAAGGTACATTGTTATTTGATGAGCCAATGACAAAACATACTAGTTGGCGTATTGGTGGAACGGCGGATCAGTTTTATACGCCGACTGATATTGATGATCTGGCAAGCTTTATTAGTCAGTTGCCAGATAACGAAAATATAGCTTTCTTAGGTTTAGGTAGTAACTTACTGGTCAGAGATAAAGGTGTCCGAGGTACGGTGATTTCCCTAAAAGGAAGTTTATCAGAAATTGAATTACTGGATGATAATTGCTTAAGAGTGGGAGCAGGTGCCAGTTGCGCAAAACTTGCACGTTATTGTCATCGAAATAACTTAATTGGTGGGGAGTTTTTTGCAGGGATACCCGGGTTACTGGGAGGCGCACTGGCGATGAATGCGGGTGCATTTGGAGGCGAAACCTGGGCGCTAATTAAATCCGTTATCACGATAAATAAAAATGGTGAAACGTTTACCCGCACACAGGCTGATTATGAAATTAACTATCGCAGTGTGAAATGTCGAGATGTAAAAAAACAGTTTGAGGAATGGTTTATCAGTGCAGATTTAAAATTATCTGCCGGTGATGGTGAAACTGCCGCGCAAAGCGTTAAAAAATTATTGGAACAGCGCGCTAAAACTCAGCCAACAGGTTTACCAAGTTGTGGCTCGGTATTTAAAAATCCTGACAATGATTACGCGGCAAGATTAATCGAAGCCAGTGGATTAAAAGGGTATACGATTGGTGGTGCAGCTATTTCAAAAAAGCATGCTAATTTTATTATTAATGAGGATAACGCTCGAGCAAGTGATGTTGAGGCATTAATTAAATTTGTGCAGCAAACAGTTGAAAAAGAACATGCGGTTAAACTGCAAACAGAAGTTAAAATTATTGGGGAAGCTGATAGTGAGTAACTTTGAAAATGTAGCCGTTTTTATGGGTGGCTGGTCTGCGGAAAGAGAGGTTTCACTTAATGGTGGGCAGGCGGTATTTGATGCCTTATGTGGACAGGGAATTAATGCTACCGCAATTGATGTTGATCGAAATATTTGTCAGCAACTGCAGGAAGGTAAGTTTAGTCATGTTTTTAATATGTTACATGGTAGGGGTGGTGAAGACGGGGTTATTCAGGGCTTGTTGGATATTTTAAAAATACCCTATACCGGGTCAGGTGTACTGGGCTCGGCGCTTGCAATGGATAAGTTTCGTTGTAAGCAGTTATGGAGGGGAGTGGGTTTACCAACTCCGGATTTTATGCAATTAGAAAGTGCTACTGACTGTGAAGTGGCATTAAGAAAAATAGGTTTGCCGTTAATGATTAAGCCGGCACTGGAAGGTTCCAGTATTGGTATTAGTAAAGTAAATACGGTGGAGGAAATGTTACCTGCCTGGAACAAAGCTCAGGAATGCGGTGGCGTTATTATTGCTGAAAAGTTTGTTAAGGGTAAAGAATATACAGCGGCTATTTTAGGTGAGCAGGTTTTGCCCATGATTCGACTGGAAACTGATAATGAGTTTTATGATTATCAGGCAAAATATGTTTCGGATGATACTCATTATATTTGTCCCTGTGGATTGGATGAAAAATTTGAAACAAAGTTAGCGCAGCTAATGTTTAAATCATTTAATGCCGTAATGGGAAAAGGCTGGGGGCGGGTTGACTTTATGCTGGATGAAAATCAGCAGCCCTGGTTAATTGAAGTGAACACAGTGCCGGGAATGACCAGTCACAGTCTGGTGCCAATGGCTGCAAAGCAGGCGGGAATATCATTTGAAGTACTGGTATTAAAAATACTTGAGGGAGCTGACCTGCATGGTTAACAAAAGTAAAAAGCGTGTTGTCAAAAGTCGTCAGGCAGTTAGAGGTAATGAAAATACTAAGCGCAACGCTAATAGAGTTACGACTAGATTGAAAGACGTTTTTGGATTTGTATGGAAGCCTAAATTGTTATCCGGGCTGACGGTTATTTTTATAAGTTTATTTGCGTATAAAAATATAAATTTAAATAACGTATTGCCCATACAATCAATAAAAATTGAAGGCGAATTTGCCTTTTTGGATAAAGCGCAGTTGCAGATGCGGGCGATACCGGTTGTTAAAGGTGGTTTTTTTAATGTGGATTTAGCCTCGGTGAGAGAGGCACTGGTTGATCTTCCCTGGGTAGAAGATGTGTCGGTGAGACGGCAGTGGCCGGATATGTTGTTAGTGCGTGTGATTGAGCAAAAGCCAGTAGTTTTATGGGGAGAAAAAGGTGTGATTAGTGCCAAGGGGAAATTATTTATACCAGTACAAAAACCGGAACTAATATTGCCACATTTATCAGGTCCGCAAGGGCAACATAAATTTATGTTGCAAGAGCTTGCACGAATGCAAGCCTGGTTATTGGAAACTGGATTGTATATAAAAAATATAGAGCTGAATGCAAGACGATCATGGATATTAACAATGACATCTGGAATGGAATTACGACTGGGGCGCAAACAAATGCATGAACGATTAAACCGTTTTGTTTCTGTTTATAAAGAAACGTTAGAAGCACAGAAAAAACAAATTGAATATATTGATATGCGATACACCAATGGCTTAGCTGTAGCCTGGAAAGAGGCATAAAACATATGACAAAAAAAACAGATAAAAATTTAATAGTCGGACTGGATATAGGGACATCGAAAGTTGTTGCTATTGTTGGGGAGATCACTACCGAAGGTGAGATCGAAATTATTGGCCTGGGTTCACATCCATCGAAAGGTTTAAAAAAAGGTGTGGTCGTTAATATCGAATCAACTGTGCAATCAATTCAGCGAGCCATAGAAGAAGCGGAGCTGATGGCGGGTTGTCAGATTAATTCGGTTTACGCTGGTATTGCCGGTAGTCACATAAAAAGCATTAACTCACACGGTATTGTTGCCATAAAAGATCGTGAAGTTAGCGAAATGGATTTAGACCGAGTCATAGATGCGGCGCGAGCGGTTGCGATTCCGGCGGACCAGCGCATCCTGCACATTCTTCCTCAGGAATTTATAATTGATGCACAGGAAGGTGTTCGTGAACCAATTGGAATGTCCGGGGTTCGATTAGAAGCGAAAGTGCATTTAGTTACGGGTGCGGTGGGTGCAGCGCAAAATATTATTAAATGTGTACGTCGTTGTGGTTTAGAAGTAGATGATATTATTTTGGAGCAACTGGCATCCAGTTACTCGGTGTTAACCGAGGATGAAAAAGAGCTAGGGGTTTGTTTAGTTGATATTGGTGGCGGTACAACGGATATTGCCGTTTTCTCCGAAGGTGCAATAAAACATACAGCAGTCATTCCGATTGCCGGGGATCAGGTAACAAATGATATTGCGGTTGCGCTGCGCACGCCGACACAATATGCGGATGAAATAAAAATTAAATATGCCTGCGCATTACGTCAGCTAGCAAATGCAGATGAAACTATTGAAGTACCGAGTGTGGGTGACCGGCCACCGCGAAAATTATCGCGACAGACTTTAGCGGAAGTGGTTGAGCCTCGTTACGATGAGCTGCTGAGTTTAGTGCAGGCAGAATTAAGAAAAAGTGGTTTCGAAGATATTATTGCGGCGGGTATAGTGTTAACCGGCGGCAGTTCAAAAATGGATGGGGTTGTGGATTTAGCAGAAGAAATTTTCCACATGCCGGTACGACTTGGCTCACCACAATATGTAAGTGGTTTGTCTGACGTGGTATCAAATCCAATACACGCGACTGGCGTGGGTTTGTTGTTATTTGGAGAGCAGCATCGAAGCGGCGGTACTCAATATTTTTCAAACGAGGGGGGTATGAAAGGCACATGGGAACGAATGAAAAACTGGTTCCAGGGGAACTTTTAAACACAACGACAATGCCGCCCGAATTAAACGTTTGGGTGGAGGAAATTTTTAAAAATAACTTAAAAATTACTGGCAAGATAAAAAAACTTTGTCTGCCAAATAAAATAAATGAGGAGATAACACATGTTTGAATTGATGGATTCAGTTGCACAAGACGCGGTCATAAAAGTTGTTGGTGTTGGCGGCGGCGGCGGCAATGCAGTTACACATATGATGTCTACCGGTATTGAAGGTGTAGATTTTATTTGTGCCAATACAGATGCGCAGGCGCTCATGAAAATTAGTGGTGCGACTTCGTTACAAATTGGCACTAACATCACAAAAGGTTTAGGCGCAGGTGCCAATCCAGATGTGGGTCGTCAGGCAGCATTGGAAGATCGTGAGCGCATTCAGGAAATTATTATGGGTGCGGATATGATTTTTGTTACAGCTGGTATGGGCGGTGGCACTGGTACCGGCGCGGCACCCGTAGTTGCACAAATTGCCAGGGACATGGGCATACTTTGTGTGGGCGTTGTCACCAAACCATTTGTGTTTGAAGGCGCCAATCGCATGAAGATTGCACAGCATGGCATACAGGAATTAAGTGCACATGTTGATTCATTAATTACCATTCCTAACGATAAACTACTCAGCGTTTATGGTCGTGAATTTGATTTAATGAATGCCTTTAACGGTGCGAATGACGTGCTGCATAATGCTGTGCAGGGAATCACAGAACTGATTACGCACCCCGGCGTTATCAATGTGGATTTCGCAGATGTACGGACGGTTATGTCACAAAATGGCATGGGTATGATGGGTTCAGGTTTGTCCAGTGGTGAAAATCGTGCCAGTCTGGCAGCGGAAGCGGCAGTTGCCAGCCCACTGTTAGAGGATGTGAATATTTCAGGTGCCCGCGGAATACTGGTGAATGTGACCGGTACCAACTTAACACTGGGTGAATTTGAAGATATAGGTGCGATTATCAGCTCGTTTGCATCGGATGAAGCGATTGTTGTTATGGGTACTGCGATTGATCCGGAATTAGAAGATGAGTTACGGGTCACCGTTGTAGCAACGGGGCTGGGGCATCACGTACCGAATATAGGCAAGGATCCAATGAAAATTGTGAAGCGTACAACCACGGGAGATGTTGATTATGGTGATTATGACAAGCCCACTATTCAGCGCAATAAAGCGGCGGGTGATGGTTTAAGCGGCTCATTGGATGAAGATATGCTGGATATCCCTGCATTTTTACGACGTCAGGCTGATTAAAACTTTAGGCGATAATATATGTCAGTATGAGACTGGGGAGAGATATTGAAGTTAAAGTAATATCTAAAATATGTGTGCAAGTTTGATGTTTTATCTATAAATTTGCTTATAATATTTGCCTAATAGTTTTATGTGTTCAAATTATGACAAAACCATGTATAATTTGTGCAAATTTGACCCTGCTGACAGTGCTATTACTTTCAGCGCCGCCATAACTATGGCCTTTATTTAGGAATATTGACTTGATTTGTCAACGCACCATTAAAAATGTAATTCGTGCAACCGGTGTTGGTTTGCATACGGGTAATAAGGTTTATCTAACATTGCGTCCGGCCCTGCCTGATACGGGAATTGTGTTTCGACGTGTCGATTTAGACCAGCCTGTAGATATTCATGCAAAAGCAGAGAATGTTTGTGATACTAAACTATCAACAACCATTGGTGAAAATGGCGCAAAAGTTTCGACAGTGGAGCATTTGCTATCCGCAATGGCGGGGCTGGGTATAGATAATGCCTATGTTGATGTCAGTGCCGATGAAGTGCCGATTATGGATGGCAGTTCAGGACCATTTGTATTTTTATTGCAATCGGCAGGCATAGTTGAGCAGAAAGCTGCGAAACGCTTTATCCGTATCAAAAAAGAGATTTTAGTAGAAGAAGAAGGCAAATGGGCGAAATTCGAGCCATTTGAAGGATTTAAAGTGGGTTTTACGATCGACTTTAATCACCCAGTTTTTAACGGTTCCCCTAATCAGGCTGAAATTGATTTTTCTTCAACCTCATTTGTTAAAGAAGTCAGCCGGGCGCGTACGTTTGGTTTTATGAGTGATTTTGAAAAATTACGTGAGAATAACCTGGCCTTAGGTGCAAGCCTGGATAATGCCATCGGTGTCGATGATTATCGCGTTCTTAACGAAGATGGTCTGCGTTATCAGGATGAATTTGTGAAACATAAAATTCTGGATGCTATCGGTGATCTTTATCTGTTAGGTCATAGTCTAATTGGTGCTTACTCCGGTTTCCGTTCTGGGCATGGGCTTAACAATGCATTATTGAAAAGCTTAATTGCTAATTCGGATGCATGGGAAGAAGTGACCTTTGAAGATGAAGCTGCGGTATCGCCAATTTCATATTCTAAGCCGGTACATGCCTAGTTTTTAGTGTACGTATTAGACATGGCATCTGTAAAAGGCCCTGGAAAATAAATCCAGGGCCTTTTTTGTGGGTGAAAAATTGTATGGATGGCTTTGTTAATACTGTATTTATTCGCGTTTGAATTAAGGGGGTACGCCTGAAATCCCGGAGCGCAATTAATGACTGGATCAGCCTTTTTTTCTTTTACGTGATAATCGTAAAAGTGCCGCCTGTAAATCAGGGTCAGACACACAATTGGCGGTTTGCTCAATCAGTTTGGCATTGTCTTCACTTAAGGTGCGAAATACCGGTGGTTTTTCTTCGATAGCTCGCTTTTTGGGCGTAAGTCGAAGCGTCACCCTGTTAAGTTTAATGCCCGCATGCTGGTGTAACGCTTCTAAAATCGTCTGGCTATACATGCGTAGGCGGGTTTGCCAGACCGGTGAGTCAGTTAAAATAATGAGTTGATTGTCACGAATGTCGGCAATTTCCATATGGTCATGGCAATCTGTCGGTAACGATATTTTAACAGCACGACTTAAGCGGCTTAATTCAAGCGCTTTTTTTCTGAATCGCAGGCTTAATTTTTCAGAAATATTGTCCATTATGAATTGTTTCTTACAGGGTCAGTTTTAAAAAAAGGGTGAAAAGCTTGTGCTTTGTCTAGTTTATGTCAAAATCACCTGTTCGAGTTAATTATTTTATGGTTTAACCTGTTATGCTAGTGTATAAGCTACTATAGTTTATAGGTGGTTCTTAAGGTTATACATTAACATTAAAGTTTTGATGCATGGATATTATATTATTAAGTAAATTCAGAGGTAGACCCTGCCGTGTTCAGATAGGCAGCCCACTACAGATGATGATGTTGTCGGTTTTTGCAGTGCTTTTTTCTGCGGCACTTGGGCTGGTTGGTTACTGGGTAGGGCAATCACAGGCCTCTTCCTCCAGTATTGTTTCAATTCAGCAGGAAATCAAACTACAGCGTCAGCTAATTAATCAAACCCGTTTCAATGCCCGTGCTGATATTGATGCCCTTGCAGCAAGGTTAGGTGAAATACAGGCCCACGCGATGCGTCTTAATGCCCTGGGCCAGAAACTGGTGAGCATTGCAAAGCTGGACAGAGGCGAATTTAATTTTGAACACACCCCCGGTCTGGGTGGCCCGGATGAGCCGGGATTGCAGGAAATGGATTTTGGCAGTGAAATAGACTCAGTTATTGCGGAGCTTGAAGATCGTGAGCAACAGCTGAATGTTTTAGAAAATATTCTGATGAGTAGTCATATGGAAGTTGAGGTGTTCCCCGCTGGGCGTCCAATCAAACGTGGCTGGATTTCATCCTATTATGGCACGCGTACCAATCCATTTTCCGGCAAACTTCAATTTCATAAGGGCATGGATTTCGCAGCTAAATCCGGTTCCGATGTGCTGGCGGTAGCGGGAGGTGTCGTTACCTGGTCAAGTAAGCGTTATGGCTATGGCAATCTGGTGGAAATTAATCACGGAAATGGTTATGTCACGCGTTATGGGCATAATAAAACCAATCTGGTAGCCGTAGGTGATACGGTCAAGAAGGGGCAGGTTGTTTCGAAAATGGGTTCAACCGGTCGCTCTACCGGGCCTCATGTGCACTTTGAAGTTATCAAAAATGGTAAACAGATCAACCCACAAAAATTTGTTCAACATCGCTGAAACGCTCCAGCTTACCCCTGGTGAGGCCCTGACTCTTCGTTGGAAAATGGACATTTACACTTGTAAATTCACATTTTCCGTCTTGATTCAAAACCTCGCAGGGGCAACCTGAAGCGTTTCAGATGTAACCATCTCTCTAACGCGTGGTTTTTAGCAGTAGTGCTTATTAGTGTTTTATTGAGTATATGCTTGCTAACCATAGGAGGCAGACCGCTTTTTGGTACTCTGTCCCCTTATTGATTCCACAGAAACTAATCGAAGTCGTATCCAGGGTTCATTTCTAAGATTCAGATCCTCACAAGGGGCAACCTGAAGTGTGTCAGTTGTAAGACAATCCTTATCTATACAATTCTAACTCATGGTTTTTCAGCAGTAGTGCATGTAGCGTTTAATTGAGTCGGTTTGCTAGTCACTGGCGACAGACTGCCGCTTTTTGGCGTTCTGTCCCCTTATTGATTCCACAGAAATTAATCGAAGTCGTACTCAAGATTCACCTCTAAAACAGAATTCTATAATGCAGTATTTTAAATTTCTATTAAGTGTTTAATAAAACCTTAATTAATCCACTTTATATTCAATTTTTTGTGCGCTTTCTCTTAAGCAAAAAGGCAATTTAAGGCATAATACAGCCTCTCTTTTTTAGTAAAACAGTAGTTATAAGGACACATAATGGCATCCTCTGTAATGCGAAAGGTTTTTGGTAGTCGAAATGATCGACAGGTAAAAAAATATCGCAAAATTGTTAAAAGTATCAATCTCCTTGAGTCTGAATTAGAAGGCCTGAGTGATGAGCAGCTGGGTGCTAAAACCTCCGAATATCGTGAAAGATTTAAGCAGGGTGAGTCTCTAGATACTTTGCTGCCGGAAGCATTTGCTACGGTTCGCGAAGCCAGTAAACGTGTGCTTGGGATGCGCCACTTTGATGTGCAGATGATCGGTGGCATCGTGTTGCATAATGGTAATATCGCAGAAATGCGTACCGGTGAAGGTAAAACGCTGGTGGCAACACTGGCAACTTATCTCAATGCCTTATCATCGAAGGGTGTGCATGTTATTACGGTGAATGATTATCTGGCGACCCGTGATGCGGCCTGGATGGGTAAGATTTACGCATTTCTGGGGTTAAGCACAGGCGTGGTTATTTCCGGTATGGAGCACCTGGCGAAAAAACAGGCTTATGAATCAGATATTACATACGGCACAAACAATGAATTCGGCTTTGATTATCTGCGTGATAACATGGCATTTAGCCCCACAGAAAAAGTCCAACGTGAATTGAATTTTGCGGTTATCGATGAAGTGGATTCAATTTTAATTGATGAAGCCCGTACACCGCTGATTATTTCTGGCCCGACAAATGATAACTCCGAGCTTTATGTAAAATTTAATGAGCTGGTAAAAGAGTTAGAGCAGGGTGAGGAAGCCGAGACAAAAGAAGAAGATCCTACCGGTGATTATACCGTCGATGAAAAAAACAAGCAGGTTCATATTACCGAGCAGGGGCATGAAAAAGTTGAACGGATGCTGGTTCGTGAAGGCATACTGGATGAAAACGACAGTTTATACAGCGCCACTAATATTAATTTAATTCATTATTTAACCGCGTCTATCCGTGCCAATGTTTTATTTCAGAAAGATGTTAGCTACATCATTCAAGATGGAAAAATTGTTATCGTTGATGAATTTACCGGCCGGACAATGGAAGGTCGTCGCTGGTCTGATGGATTGCATCAGGCGATTGAAGCCAAAGAAGGTGTAAATATTGAAAATGAAAATCAGACATTAGCATCGATAACATTCCAGAATTATTTCCGTTTATACGAAAAACTTTCCGGCATGACCGGCACCGCTGATACAGAAGCATTTGAATTTCAGTCGATTTATAGCCTTGAAGTTATGGTTATTCCAACTAACCTTGACGTGGCCCGTATTGATCACGGTGATTTAATATTTCTGTCAGTGGAAGAAAAATTTAATGCAATTGCGGAAGATGTAAAAGACTGCATTGAACGCAAACAACCGGTTCTCGTGGGTACTGCATCCATTGAAGCATCTGAGCATCTCTCCAGTTTGTTAACTAAATTAAAAGTTGAACATAATGTTCTAAATGCAAAACAGCATGAGCGTGAAGCAAATATTATTGCAGAGGCGGGTATGCCAGGTGCGGTAACAATTGCGACCAATATGGCGGGCCGTGGAACAGATATTGTGTTGGGCGGTAATCTGGAAATTGAAATATCAGAAAAAGGCGAAGTATCAGAATCTGAAAAAGAAGCGATTTCGCAGCAATGGCAAAACAGGCACAATGATGTTTTGGCGTCGGGTGGTTTGCATGTTATCGGTAGTGAACGCCATGAATCACGGCGTATAGATAATCAGTTACGGGGCCGTTCCGGGCGTCAGGGTGATGCGGGTTCTACGCGTTTTTATCTGTCGTTACAGGACGATTTAATGCGTATTTTTGCGTCAGATAAAATGTCTGGGTTAATGAAAAAACTGGGTATGGAAGAAGGCGAAGCGATTGAACATCCCTGGGTATCCCGAGCGATAGAAAATGCGCAACGTAAAGTTGAAGGGCATAACTTTGATATTCGTAAGCAGTTACTGGAATACGATGATGTCGCTAATGACCAGCGTAAAGTCGTTTATCAGCAACGTAATGAAATGATGGAAGAGGATGATTTAAGTGAAATCATTACTTCAATCCGTGAAGATGTAGTTAACACGCTGGTCGCTAACTATGTGATACCGGGCACTCTGGAAGAGCAATGGGACATTGAGGGACTGGTGTTATCACTTGAAGAGGAAACTGGGAAAAAGTTTGATATTCAGCAATGGCTCGATGATGATGATCAGCTTAATGAATATACGTTACCGCCAAAAGTGAATGCTGAGTTAGAGAGTGTTTATAAAGAAAAAGAAGCATTAATTGGTGAAGAAGAACTGCGTCGCTTTGAAAAGTATGTGTTATTACAGGTACTCGACTCTCATTGGAAAGAACACCTGTCGGCAATGGATTATTTACGTCAGAGTATTAATTTGCGGGCTATGGCGCAAAAAAATCCGAAACAGGAATACAAGCGTGAGTCATTTGAAATGTTCAGCGAAATGCTTGAGCAGATAAAGCAGGAAGTGATGTCGACATTGTCCAGAGTTGAAATTAGATCACAGGAAGAAATTGATGAGCTTGAGCGTCAGCAACAAATGCCGACAGATATGCAGTATGAGCACGCAGAAGCGTCAATGAGAAATGAAGCAGAACAGCAACCAGATGAAGATCAGCCACAGACTCAGCAGCCATTTGTAAGGAATGATAAAAAAGTCGGGCGTAATGATCCCTGTTATTGTGGCTCGGGTAGAAAATTCAAACAATGTCACGGTAAGCTAAGTTGATATGGCCGTTAATTTAATTGAACCTGACTCGCTGTTAGCGGTTAACGGTATTCGGCTTGCATCAGTAGCTGCGGGAATTAAAAAAAATCAGTCAACTGATCTGGTGTTAATTGAGCTTGCAGAAAAAAGTCACTGTGCGGCTGTGTTCACACAAAATAAATTTTGCGCAGCCCCGGTTAGTGTTGCAAAAAAACATTTAAAAAATGCATCTCCACGTTATCTGTTAATTAATTCAGGTAATGCAAACGCGGGCACTGGCGATCAGGGTATGCGCGATGCATTAGAAACCTGTGCATTACTTGCCAGTGAATGTGCCTGTCAAACTGAAGAGATTTTGCCCTTTTCCACGGGTGTGATTGGTGAAAATTTACCGGTTGAAAAAATTCTGGCAGTCATGCCCATTCTGCATAAACAGTTATCAGAGGATAACTGGATTAATGCGGGTCGAGGCATTATGACTACGGATACAAAACTAAAAGGTATTTCACGACAGGTAGAAATTCAGGGTAAATCTATCACCATTACCGGCCTTTCAAAAGGTGCCGGTATGATTCAACCAAACATGGCAACTATGTTGAGTTATATTGCTACGGATGCGGCGATAAATAACGAGCTGTTGCAACAATGTTTAACACAGGCTGTTAATCTCTCTTTTAATTCTATTACGGTGGATAGTGATACATCGACCAACGATGCCTGTGTGTTAATGGCAACGGGGAAAGCCGGTAATACAGAAATCACGCAAATGGATGCGGACTATAAGTTACTGTTTAATGCTGTCTGTGAAGTGAGTTTATACCTTGCACAAGCGATTATTCGAGATGCTGAAGGTGCAACTAAATTTGTCGCTGTGCAGGTAAATTCGGCAAATACAATTGATGATGCACGCCAGGTTGCTTATACCGTTGCACATTCTCCACTGGTAAAAACTGCCCTGTTTGCCAGTGATCCTAACTGGGGGCGCATCCTTGCGGCGGTGGGACGTGCCGGTGTGGATTTTGAAATAGATAAAATTCAGATTTTTCTTGGTGATGTTTGTATCGTTTCAAATGGTGCCCGTGACCCTGCATATACAGAAGAGCAGGGGCAGAAAGTTATGAATCAAAAAGAAATTACGATTCGTGTTGAGTTGCAAACAGGTGAGCAATCGGCCTGCATCTGGACCAGTGATCTGTCGTATGATTATGTCAAAATAAATTCTGAATATCGTAGTTAATTGTATTAATAAATCATGTCTGATCTGCTTCATATTGCTGTCGCTATTATCACTAATCAACAGAATAAAGTTTTAATTTCACTTCGATCTAACAGTGCTCATCAGGGAGGTTTATGGGAGTTTCCCGGCGGTAAGCTTGAAACTGGTGAATCAGCTTTAGATGCGTTAAAACGTGAAATTAAAGAAGAGCTGAATATTTCTATTGTTAAAGCTTCGCCGTTTAAAAAAATTCAATATCAATATTCAGATAAAGCTGTTTTGTTAGATGTCTGGCGGGTTGAATCATTTAGTGGTGAGCCTGAAGGTGCGGAAGGTCAGCAGATTAAATGGCATACGATAAGTGACTTGAGTGAAAATGAATTTCCAGCAGCTAATCGGGGTATTGTTATGTCTTTACAGTTACCGCAACGATATATGATTACCGGTTCTTTTGAGAATCATAAGGACTTTAAATGCAAGCTGGAAGCAAGTCTTAAAAATGGCATTTCATTAGTTCAGCTTAGATGCAAAAAAACATCTGAAACAGAATATAAACAGCTGGCCGAAATATCTATCCAGCTGTGTAAAAAATATAATGCGACTTTATTATTTAATACAACGATAGAATTATTTAAAGAATTAAACTCCAATGTTGGTGAATCAGGTTTGCATTTAAATAGTCAGATGCTTGATGCCCTTCAATCAAGGCCCATTGCGGCAAATCTATTGTTGTCAGTTTCATGCCACAACCGTACGGAAATTGAAAAAGCTAAACTTCTGGATGCAGATATTATATTGTTATCACCGGTAAAAGAAACACGAAGTCATCCGGGTGTTAAGGGGATCGGCTGGAATAAGTTTACTCAAATAGCTGAAAATATTAACCAACCCATTTATGCTTTAGGTGGTCTGAGTGAAGCTGATTTAACGGATGCAGCGTTATCTGGCGCACAGGGTGTTGCGGCTATCTCAGGTTTTTGGGGTTAGTTTGAAACTGACATTAATATTGTTTTTAGTGATGCTACTGGCTTATAGTGCAGGGCAATTACTAAGTAAAAAAAATGTTTTTAATGATATTGAGCAGGTAGTTGAATATTCATTATGTGACCCAACAGAAAATATTTGTGAAATAAATAATAGCAACGGAAGTTATCTTCTTCAGTTCAGTGGGCAGCCGTCAGCACTCGTTGCCTTTGATGTGATGCTGAATGTAAATGTTGATAGCAAGCAGCCTGATTCTGTTGAAATGTATTTCGATATGCCGGAAATGGATATGGGATACAATCAATATAAATTGTTTAAAAATGAAAAAAACTGGCAGGCTAAAGTTATTTTGCCCATTTGTTCACTTGGAAAAAATGACTGGGAATTAAATGTGCGTATACGATTCGAAAATGAAGTGAGTACAACGAATTTTAAATTTTCACAGGCACAAAAAAAACAATAATTAAAGCTGTTAGAATTATAAAATACAGCAGGCCAGTTTAAAATCGATATTACTTTTATCCTGTTCCGGTCTGTTAGCCAGGTTCCCGGCTTTTAAAAAGCGAACCGTAAAACGATGTTTGCCCGCACTAATTTCAGGAAAAACGCTGCTCTCCGGTGGTAAAATTACACGTATCATCAGACAGGTCAAATTGGCATCCAGACTCTTCTGAAAAAAACCGTCTTCTGCAGTTGCGTCTATCGCATCTGTGCTATCACGAATAACCTGTAGAATTAAATTTATGGCCTTATTAAGTGTCACAAACGGGGAGAACCATTCATTTAAAATTTCGGCGCGCTTTTCAAAAGGCTGACTTACCCAGTGAGCATAAACCGGCAGGTCAAATTCACAGAGTCCACCTGGCATACTTAATCGCTGACGGATCGAGTTGAGTAACTCATGTTGTTGTAGGTCATGCCCGATAGTGCTGCCAATGGCATGTAATTCCTGCAGGCATTGTTTTTGTTCGCCAATTATATCGGTCAGCTTGCCGTGATTAATGCCGGGGATTTCAACAAAGGATTGTAGATTGGTATTCTGTCGTTCGAGTTCTTTTATCGTTTCACGTTTAATGTCACCTCGACTGAGCATGCTTAAAATGTCCAATATGCATTTAACCGCGCTGAGTGTATCCCACTCACTCCTGTGCTTGATATGTTGATTGAATTGATTGAACAGGTGTTCCAGTCGTAAAAAGGTACGGATGTGTTCGTTTAGCGGTTGTTCAAAAATGAGTTGCTCAGACATGTTTGACTTATTAGTTAAGTATTGGTCAGCTATTTTGACATAAAATCAGTGCTAACATAAGCCCTATATATTAAGTCTATTAATGTGCCGGATTAAGATAATGCATGTGAGCCTGGCGAAGCGGGTTAGCAGAGCTGTAGGTATTTTGTATGCAGTTGTTCGACCTGTTCTTTCAGTGCATTTAAAGTGCCTGAGTTATCAATTACATCATCTGCAATTGCAATTCTTTGTTCTCGTGAAGCCTGTGATTTTAGTATGGATTGTATTTCATTTAAATCACGTTGGTCCCGGGACAAGGTGCGTTCAATCTGTTGTTGTACTTCGCAGTCTATTAAAAGAACACGGTCATAATTGTTTTGCTGTTTTGTTTCTACTAATAAAGGAATGGCGATAATAGCATAACAGACGTTTAGCGGGTTTAACTGTGTTTGAACAGCCTGCCTTATTTTAGGATGCAGTATGGATTCTAGTTGCAGTTTATTTTTATTGTTATTAAATATCTTTTCGGCTAATGCTTTTCTATTGAGCGAGCCATCGGGTAATAAAATATCAGCACCAAAGGTTTCTGCTATTTCAGATAATGCTGTTTGACCCGGTTCAACAAGTTCGCGGGAAATGATATCGGTATCGATGATAGGGATTTTATATTGTGAAAAAATTTCACAAACCGTGCTTTTCCCGCAACCAATACCGCCGGTTAAGGCAACTTTAATCATGTGTAAAGATTAAGCCAGGATTGATTAATTTCAGTGCCCCAGATAAATGCAATCCAGCCAGCAATAGCCAGATAGGGACCGAAAGGAATAGGTGTCCCTCTTTCATGTTTGTTAAATATCATCATTGAAACACCAATAACCGTACCCACTAATGAAGACAGTAAAATGATCTGCGGTAACATCTGCCAGCCCATCCATGCACCCAGCGCCGCGAGTAATTTAAAGTCACCGTAGCCCATGCCTTCTTTGCCGGTTAGTAATTTAAATAGTTTGTAAACTGACCAGAGAATTAAATAACCTGTGATGGCACCAAATACAGATGATTGAATATCTGTGTAAACACTGGACGTGTTTATTAAAATACCGAACCAGAGTAAAGGCAGGGTGATGTTGTCGGGTAGCAATTGGGTTTTAGCATCAATCATGGTTAAAGTGATTAATGACCAGGTGAAGATTAGACCAAATAAAGTGTCTAAACTGACGCCAAATTTTATTGCAACCAGTACGGAGAAAAGGGCAGTCGCCGCTTCAATGACAGGATATTGTGCAGAAATAGGTGTACTACATGAAGAACACTTTCCACGCAATATCAGGTAACTAAAAACTGGTATGTTTTCCCAGGCACGTATTTTATGATTGCATTCTGGGCAGCTTGAGTCGGGTTTTGCTAAATTAAAAACTTCGGTTTTACTATCGTCATTATTATCGACGTTATTATCGACGTTACTATTGTCTTCTAACTCTAAATATTCCTTACACTCGTTGCGCCATTCATTTTCCAGCATGATGGGCAGACGATAAATAACGACATTTAAAAAGCTGCCGACGGCGAGACTAACTAAAATAACCGATGAAAAGAAAAGCCAGCTATTCGTTTCAAATGCATAAAGTAATGATTCCATAAATTACATTACAGAACCCATTTTGAATATCGGCAGGTACATAGCTACCACTAATCCACCGACAACAATTGCAAGGAAGACCATTATCGCCGGTTCTAAAAGTGCTGTTAAATTATCTACGGCTGCATCGACCTGTTCTTCAAAATAGTCGGCAACTTTGCTGAGCATTTCATCTAGCGCACCGGACTCTTCACCAATGGACACCATCTGGATAACCATATTTGGAAAAAGCTCAGGAAATTGCGAAAGGCTGGACTGTAGTTGTGAGCCGGCAGAAATATCATCTTTAACCTGTAATATCGCTTTTTGGTAGACACTATTACCAGAAGCCCCGGCTACAGAATCCATGGCTTCTACAAGTGGTACACCTGCTGCAAACATGGTTGCCAGTGTGCGAGAGAATCTGGCAACAGATGACTTCATTGTCAGGTCGCCAATAACCGGCAATTTTAACATGAGTTTATCCAGCCATTGACGAAATTTTCGCGAGCGCTTATAAGCGTTGGTAATACCAATAACAGAGGCGATAATTGTGCCTACTATAAAATACCATTGCGCTATAAATGCATCTGAAATGGTAACAACAAACGCAGTAAACGCGGGTAAATCAGCCCCGAAATCTTTAAACATGTCGGCAAATATGGGTACCACATAAAGTAAAAGGATGGCGGTTACTATAAATGCCACAGCAAGTACACTTAAAGGATACGTTAATGCGCCTTTGATTTTTTTCTTCAGTGCTTCGGTTTTTTCTTTGTATGTTGCAACTTTTTCAAGTAGTGTTTCCAGTGCACCTGATTGTTCACCCGCCTCAACTAAGTTACAGAATAAATCATCAAAATGCAGGGGATGACTTTTTAGTGCCTGGGCAAAAGTACCCCCGGCTTCAACTTCACCCTTTATGGCGAAGATTAATTCGGCCATATTAGGATTACTATGTCCTTGCCCAACAATATCGAAGGATTGTACCAGGGGTACACCGGCTTTCATCATGGTCGCCATTTGCCGGCTAAAAACCGCTATGTCTGCAGCTATAATGGGTTTGCCGCTACTACCAAATAAGGGTTTGGCTTTTTTCCTAACTTTTTTAGGCAATATTCCCTGACGACGTAATTCAGCCTTTACGACATCCGCATTATTCGATGTGGTTGAACCTTTAAGTTTTTTACCATCTTTGGTGACCCCTTCCCAAAGGAAAGTAGCTTTTTTTAATTGTTTTTGTTTTGCCATAGATTAGTCCTTGGTCACTCTATTAATTTCTTCAAGGCTGGTTACGCCGCTTTTTGCTTTTGTGAGTGCAGATTTTCTTAAGTCGGGAATGCCTTCTTTTTCAGCCTGATCAGCAATGTCAATTGCATTACCACCGGTCATAATGATTCTACCTATTTCATCGCTAATGGGTAGTACCTGATAAATACCAACCCGGCCTTTATAGCCTTTGTCGCATAACTCACAGCCAACCGCTTTATAAAGTTTCATTCCACTATCAATGTCTTCTTCAGTAAATCCCTCCTCAAGTAACGCTTTTTTGGGGATATTGTCTTCTTTTTTACAAGTTTCACAAAGTCGACGGGCCAGGCGTTGTGCAATAATCAGGTTAACCGCTGAGGCGATATTAAATGGGGGGACACCCATATTAACCAGTCGTGATAATGTTTGCGGTGCATCATTGGTGTGTAATGTAGACATGACCATATGTCCGGTTTGCGCAGCTTTTACCGCGATTTCAGCGGTTTCAAGATCACGTATTTCACCGACCATTATAATGTCAGGGTCCTGGCGTAAAAAAGCCTTAAGTGCGGCAGAAAAATCCAGGCCGACCTTGGTATTGACATTAACCTGATTGATGCCTTCAAGGTTAATTTCAACCGGGTCTTCAGCAGTAGAAATATTGGTGTCTTCGGTGTTTAAAATATTTAAACCTGTATAAAGTGAAACCGTTTTACCACTCCCGGTAGGGCCGGTAACCAGTATCATTCCATAGGGGTTGGCCAGCGCATTCATATAGAGTTCTTTTTGATCCGGCTCATAACCCAGCATATCTATGCCCAATGATGCACTGGATGGATCGAGAATTCGTAATACAATTTTTTCGCCGAATAAGGTGGGGCAGGTGTTAACCCGAAAATCAATGGCTTTGTTTTTGGAAATGCGCATTTTTATACGCCCATCCTGTGGTACTCGACGTTCTGCGGTATCCATTCGGGACATAACTTTAATACGAGCAGAAAGTCTGCCCGCCATGGCAACAGGGGGTGATGCAACTTCTCGAAGAACCCCATCAATACGCAGGCGAACCCGGAAGCGTTTTTCATAGGGCTCAAAGTGAATATCGGATGCGCCTTTTTTTATGGCATCCAGTAATACTTTATTTACAAACCGTACAACGGGTGTGTCATCCGCGCCAGATCCGTCATCTTCTGTTTTAGCCTCGGCTTCAGTATTTTCAAAATCCAGCTCATCCAGGTCATCATCCAGATCCGACATACTATTGTCTTCATCTGCCAATAATTTTTCGACGGCTTTACTCAGCTTGCCATATTCCACCAGGATAGCTTCAGTGTTAATACCGGTCTGAAATTTTATTTCATCGGTGGCGGTTAAATTGGTTGGATCAGAAATGGCAATATAGAGGCGGTTACCGCGTCGATACAAGGGCAGGGCATGGTGTTTTTTGACGAGTTTTTCATCAACAAGGCCTCTGGGAAGGCTATCGGTGTCGATGGCATCCAGATCAAAAACCGGCAGGCCGAACTCCTGGGAGCCGGTGACGGCGATGGTTTTTGAATCAATTAATTTGTTTTCAACCAGAAACTGACTAATCGGCTGTTTTTTCTCAGCAGAGCTTTTTTGAGCACTAACAGCTTTTTCTTCAGAGATATGACCATTGAGAACGAGCTTGTTGAGTAAACCGCCTAATTTCATAGTTTAGCTTCTGCTGATAAGTTATTGTAAAAATTGATAATAACTTATTCTAGCAGAAGCTTGGCATTTGCGTATATCAAATTGAAAAGTTGAATTATTTGCATTCTGATGGTGTATACCTTGATGACACAGGAGCCGCCGGAGAAGTAAAGGGTAGGCCTCTTGCAGTAGCAGTATTGCTAGTTGAGGAAGCACATGCCCAGTCAATATTACCCTGTTGTCCAATACCTAGTGCAGTTGGAACACCAGCCACGCTTATGGAAGGGGAAACTGTGAGTTGATTGGCGCCGGTCAGTTGGGGTAAGCCATTAGCTGTGGAATCGTAGATGATGGTTATAACACCGGTAGCAGCGCCAATGGTAATGCCTGTGACATATTTTGTTCTTGTAAATCCAGCCAGGTGTTCAGCCGATGAGGTACCAACCCCAGCCATATCATTGCTCAAATAACCATCTAGCACATTGGTTTTTGCGCTTGCAGCGAGAATCAGTCCTTCGGAGACTTTTGCTCTAACGGTATAGTCCTGATACGCGGGTATGGCGATTGCAGCCAGAATGCCAATAATGGCAACGACGATCATTAACTCGATGAGTGTGAATCCAGATTGAAGTGTCTTCATTGCTCTTAACCTCACAATATTTTTCAATAAGAGCTCTAATACCAAAGTATTGAGTGAAAAAAAAACCCGCATAATTTGTTGCGGGTTTTTCATTTATGCTGTGTTACTACCTACACCAACCGATTACTTACATTCAGAAGGAGCATAACGTGATGGAACAGTACCAAGTGGACCGAATGCAAGAGCTCTAGCGGTGGCAGTTGTAGCACTTGCAGATATACATGCCCAGTCAATGTTACCTGTTTGCCCACCACCAAGCGCAGTTGAAACACCAGCTACACTAATTGATGGATACAAAAGCATTGTATTTGCACCTGCCAATTGAGGTAAACCGTTGGCAGTAGAGTTATAAGTAATGGTTATAATGCCGGTACCAGCGCCAATAGCAATGCCTGCAACGTATTTAGTCGGCGTAAAGTTGGCAATATATTCAGTTGAAGCTGAACCAACACCAATAATGTCATTAGCATAGAAACCTTCAGATATACCAACTTTAGCAGCAGAAGCTAAAACCAGACCTTCAGTTACTTTCGAGCGAACTGTGTAATCTTGATAAGCTGGAATGGCGATTGCAGCCAGAATACCGATGATTGCTACAACAATCATTAATTCAATAAGTGTAAAACCGTGTTGGATTTTTTTCATGGAAGTTCTCCGTTTAGTGATAATGTCCAGAGGGCAAATGCCATCTGAATGAATATATAGCCTGTTAAGCTTATATATGTAGTTTGCACTTGCTGTGCCAGTTATACATAATAAATTAATTTTTATATAAATCAATAGGTTAAGGTTTTTAGAGAGTGTTTCTGTTTTAGTCAGATTCTGACAATTCAGGGTTAGCCTGTCAGAATGTGACAATTTTGTTAGTACATTCTGACAAAATTAATGAAAGACAGGGGTGAAATTGAGTTGCTGTTACTCGATATTCAGTTTTTGCAGGCGATAGCGCAATTGTCTAAGGCTTAACCCCAGCTCTTTTGCCGCTGCGGTTTTATTCCAGCGGTGCTTTTCCAGTGCCAACACAATACTGTTTTTTTCCTGTTCTGCCAGGTTTGCGGTGTCATGGGGGATGGATTGAGTGATACCTGTCTGTGGGGTTTGTACTGGTGTAGCGGGGGTGGTTTCAGGTAAATGTAAATCTTCAACCTGAATACAACTGTTTTCGGCCAGGGTAATGGCCCGTTCCAGTATATTTTCCAGCTCTCGAATATTGCCCGGAAAAGGGTAATCTTTTAAAAGGGTTTGCGCTTGCGGGCTGATAGAGGGAGGGGTTTCTAATTTATTTTCCCTGTTATTTTGCTGGGCCAGTTTACTCAGTAGAAATTCAATGAGCAGGGGGATATCCTCTGAGCGGTCTCTTAACGCTGGAATTTCCAGCTCAATGACATTTATTCTGTAATACAGGTCCTCTCTGAAGGCGCCCTGTTTGACCAGCTCGCCTAAATTTTTATGGCTTGCGCTAAGAATACGCACATCGACTTTTTGCTCCAGATGTTCACCAATGGCGCGTATTGACTTTTCCTGAATGGCCCGCAGAAGTTTGACCTGCATATTCAAAGGTAAATCTGCAACTTCATCTAAAAATAATGTCCCTCCATCTGCCGCCATGAATAGGCCGACCTTATCCTGACTGGCCCCCGTAAAGCTGCCTTTTTTATGGCCAAAAAACTCACTTTCCATGAGTTCGTCAGGAATGGCGCCGCAGTTAACCGGAACAAAGGGCTGCTGGGCACGCGCCCCAGATTGATGGATCATTTTTGCCGCCAGCTCTTTACCGCAACCGGATTCCCCGTGTATAAATACCGGTGCCTGGCTGCGGGCCAGTTTATTGAGCTTGTTTCTAAGCACTTGCATGACGCTGGAATTGCCGAGAATCTGGTTTGAGCTGTCTGTATCTGGTGTGCTTGTTGTGCTTTTCGGTAACTGCATGGCGCTGGTGACTAATCCGCGCAGCACCTGTAAATCAATGGGTTTAGAGACAAAATCAAAAGCACCGGCCTTGAGTGCCTTTACCGCGGATTCCATATTGCCATAGGCGGTGATAACTGCGACGGGTAAATCTGGGTAGCTTTTCTGAATATGCGAAACCAGCTCAATGCCATTGCCATCGGGTAAATTCATATCCGTGAGGCAAAGGTCAAAGTCAGCATTTTTCAGAAGCTGTTTTGCATCGGCCAGGGTATTAGCCGATTCGGTATTTAGCCCCATTCTATTTAAAGTAATTTCCGCCAGCTGGCACAGATCGGGTTCATCATCTACGATGAGCGCTTTATTTATAGGTTTATTTTCCACAGTATTCGTTTATGATTCGCAGAATATTATTAGTTATACTATATAGTTGATATCAATTTTAATATTCTGGTGGGGAACGGGTTTGATTGCAAGAATTAAAATGGCAGCATTTCACCTGCTGTGCAGTGGCATTGTTGTTGGGCTGGTAATGAGTGTTATTTACTTTATCTGGTATCCCTATCCATATTATATTTTTCACGACACATTCAGTGCGACAAAACTGGTGGTGATGGTCGATCTGGTACTCGGGCCGCTACTCACGCTTATTGTTTTTAATACGGCTAAACCGCTTAAAGAATTAAAGCGTGATTTGTTGATTATTGTGCTGGTACAAGTCTCTGCACTTGGTTGGGGGATTTACATCACACACTCTGTACGACCATTATTTGCGGTTTACTTTAATGGAGAAATTCATTCTATTACTGAAGTGAGTTTTGATAATAGCGGCTTTGACCCGTCAGTTAAAGTACCGGGAATATTTGAACGACCGAAACTAGTCTATATAAGTCCCTTTAGTAATGAAGATTACAAGTTAAAGATGGTAAAACAAATGAAAGGAGAGGAGCTTGGTTTCGTATTACAAACTCGACTTTATGAAACTATAAATGATGATACAAAGAAGAATATGTTTAGTAGGGCTTTAAGCCGTGAGCAGCTGACAAAGCGTGCTGATTATAAATTAAAACTAATGAATTTTTTAAAGCACAAAAATATTAGCTTCGATGATGTGCTTTTTTATCCGGTGACTGCCGGACCATATAATGCCGTTGCTGTTATAGATAAAAAAACAATGGATGTAATCGAAACACTGGATATCTATATTAAAAACTCAAGCGAATACTAGGGATACTGTGCGGTTAAAAAATGAATTCTAAAACAGCTGCCACTGTGCTCATTATTAATGTAGCGAATTCGTCCGCGGTTAGACTCGATAATTTCTTTTGTAATGTATAATCCCAGGCCAGTACCTTTGGGGTTAGTAGTATAGAAAGGGTCGAAAATTTGCAGTGCAATTTTTTTAGAAATCCCCGGCCCGTTATCGACTACATCGAGATAGGGCTGATCGTAAATTTTATCATAGCCATAATTAATCGTAATATTGACTTTTTCCAGTGGTAATTCGCTGTGATTAATGGCATTCGTGCATAAGTTGCACATCACCTGATAGAGGTGACTCGAATCAAATAAAACAAACGTTTCTGTTTCTAGAATTTGCAGGTTAATTTGTTCCGCCTGCAGGTTATTACTTTGTAAAAATTCTTCGCAAAAATTTTTAAGCCATAAATCTAATTCAATAATTTCCGTATGGCTTTTTTTTGCGCGTGACAGCTCTAAAACATTTTCTACAACCTTATCCAGCCGCTGCACCTGGGTGGTGATAATATCCGTGAGTTTTTTATCGGCGATATCCAGCTCGGACTCCTGTAATAATTGTGCTGCATGATTTATGGCACTTAACGGGTTGCGTATTTCATGGGCAATACTGGCGGTGAGGCGACCCAGTGATGCCAGTTTTATTTGCTGAAAACGCTGGTTTAACTGCGTGGCATCTTCTAAAAATATTAACGTGTCACCGGTGCGCTGCAGTTTACGAAAGCCCGGTTGAATGTCCGGTAAACCGTGGGCCTGGGGAATCGCCTGGTGGTGCATATTGGGCTGTTCCTGCCATTCCAGAAAGCGGTAATCCAGTGGCGGCAGAATATTTTCAAGTAGCGGATGTTCCTGTAAAGAAATATTACCCAGAAGCGCCTCTGCCGAACTGTTTGACATACGAATGTGCCCATTGTTATCCACCACAATGATACCGGTGCGCATATTCTGAATAATATCTTCATTGAGTATTTCCAGGCTAAGAATGTCTGCTTCGCGCGCAACCGCCAGCTTTTCAGATTCCCGTGCCCGCTCCGCCAATATTGACGCCAGAAAACTGGTACCGAAAAATACCAGTCCTAATAAACCGGCCTGGGAGTATTTTGATGCGGCGCTCACTCCCTGAATCATGCTATAGGTTTGTTCGCTGAGCACGGCAATAGCGGCCAGTGATGCAAATAAAAATGAATCCCGATCACGTAAGAAGGTACCGGTGGCGGTGATATTAATAATCAGCAAAATACTCAGGGAGCTACTTAAACCACCGCTGTAATGGGATAACAGGGTAATAAGTATAATATCACTGGCATTGGTAATAATAACCTGAGTCTCAAAAGAGGGCCTGTTTTTATAGCCCATAAAAAGAAATACCAGGCTGCTCAGCAGTAATGTGAGGGAAGTGGCGAGAAAGTGTTCGGTATTCTGGCTGCCCAGAAAATCCATCCATTCGCTTTTATAAAAGGCCGCTAACAGGCTGCAAGCTAAAACTAAACGATAAAAATTTAATTGATGCAGGGGCCTCCAGGTGAGGCTGCTGCCTGGGTTTGCGGGGGTGAAATTTAACAGGCTACTGGTATTGGTACTCAAGATGACTGACTCCAGTCATTTAAATGTTGTGCGCTGCAAAAGGCGTTATCACCTTTAAACAGTGCGTCTTCACGGGGCACATAGGTTTTGCATTGCACGCATTGCACCGTGTCATTATGGGTAATGGGTTCTTTTGGTGGCGGTTTTTTTAGCCGTTGGGTAACGGTGCGGACGATAATTAATCCAATAATCACAAAAATAATAATTAAAACACTTTTAAACATGTGCGGTAACAGCCTCTTATGTCTGGTAAAATTCTGCTCTGATAATAAATAATTGAAACTATTTTAAACTAAAACAAACATTATGACCGAAGCCGTACAACTCTGCCTGATTCAAGATCGTTTTCTTGTGGGTGATATTAAAGCCAATAGCCGAAAAATCATATCCCAATCACTGCTCGCAAAACAGGCGGGGGCGGATATTGCTATCTTTCCAGAGCTCGCACTCAGTGGTTACCCGCCGGAAGACCTGCTCATGCGACAGGGTTTTATCAGTCAGATTGAATCTGCTATTGATGAAATAGCAAAAAATACCGCCGGTGTACAGGTGGTGTTTGGCGCGCCGCGACTGCATAACCATGAGCTGTTTAACGCCGCCATTGTTTGTGTAGATGGTCGGGTGGTGGGGGAGTATCATAAATACAGCCTGCCCAATTATGCGGTATTCGATGAAAAACGTTATTTTCAGCCCGGCAGTGCACCGCTGGTTATTGAATGTAAACAACAGAAAATAGGCATTATCATCTGCGAAGACGCCTGGTTTGATGAGCCGGTACAGCAGGCGCAGGCAGCGGGTGCTCAGGCCATCGTGATTTTAAATGCCTCACCCTATCACCGCAATAAACACCAGCAACGTGTAGACATGCTGAGCAAGCGTCAGCAAAAAGTACCGCTGCCGATGTTTTATCTGAATATTGTGGGCGGTCAGGATGAGCTGGTGTTTGACGGTGATTCACTGGTGATGAATGCGCGCTCGGAAGTAGTCGGTCGTGGGCCGGATTTTGAAACCGCATTGCTACACTACCAATTGCATGGGGACCAAAGCATAACGGCGGTAGATACGGCTTTTTATCAACCGCTGAGCGATCTGACCAGTTTATATAAAGCACTGCAAACCGCGGTGCGGGATTATGTCACCGGTAATGGATTTGATGGGGTTGTCATTGGCCTGTCCGGTGGCGTCGACTCCGCACTTACCCTGGCGATTGCCGCGGATGCGCTGGGGGGTGAGCAGGTACATGCGGTGATGATGCCTTCGCGTTATACCGCGCAAATGAGTCTTGATGATGCGGCTGCACAGGCGCAAGCCATGGGGGTGGATTATAAAAGCATCTCCATTGAACCCACCTTTCAGGCTTTTTTAGAAACCCTTAAAGATGAGTTTGCAGGCAGGGCGGTGGACACCACGGAAGAAAATATTCAGGCCCGTTGCCGCGGGGTGATTTTAATGGCGCTGTCCAACAAGCTTGGCCGCATGGTGCTCACCACCGGCAATAAAAGCGAAATGGCGGTGGGTTACAGCACCTTGTACGGTGATATGGCCGGCGGTTTTGCGCCGCTCAAAGATGTGGAAAAACAGCTGGTATATGCCCTGTGCGATTATCGAAATTCGCTTGGCGCGGTTATCCCCCAGCGCGTGCTCGACCGGCCACCGTCAGCCGAGTTACGCCCGGACCAGCAGGATCAGGACAGCCTGCCGGACTATGAAATACTCGATGCCATTTTACGCATGAGCGTAGAAGAGGACATACCGCGCCAGCAAATAATCGACGCGGGTTACGACGAGCAGGTCGTCAATAAAGTGCTGCGCATGGTGCAGATCAATGAATATAAACGCCGTCAGGCACCGCCGGGAGTCAAAATCACCCAGCGCGCTTTTGGGCGGGATCGGCGCTATCCGATTACTTCCGGGTATCGGCGCAGCTAGACCTCTCTAAAATTCTGCATATTAACCTGCATGATTTCAACTTTTCCTGAGCATCTTTACTTGCGCATCATTAATAGTGAGTGCTATTAAGCGGGTAGTCATAAAAACGTAGGGTTTCCCTTGGTGCCAGTAAGTTAAGAGATAAGTCATTGAAATTATAGTGAAATATAGGGCGCCAGCTCCCCTCTTAGAAAAAGAGGGGTTGGGGGAGATTTGAAAACATTCAGGTTAAGTTGCTTTATTTATAGAGTAAAAAATACTCAAACTTTTTAAATCCCCCTCAATCCCCCTTTTTCTAAGGGGGGCAGCTGCACTTTGAAATTAATTAATATTATTTAATATCATGCACTGAGAGCTTAACTTACTGGCATTGGGGCCCTCTCTTTTCCAAAGAGGGGGCTTTCATTAAATTAAACGCTTCCGGCATAGCCCCATGTCCAGTTGGCAACAGCCTCTATATATATGTTATTGCCATTATTTTAAATATTCCTGTCAACCAAATCCCGCCCCCCGCGTTATTCCTGTTAACACGCGAAAGTTTTATAAAAAAACACAGGAGAATAAAGTGCGTCTTTCCCAAAATCAAAATAACAAACAGGCGCTGTTTAGTCTGGCCAGGCACTGGTTAGCGCTACTCAGCATGATTTCAATTTTCATATTTAGTTTTCAGGGTTGCAGTTCTGGCTCTGACAGCGCAGCAACGCAAAGTGATTCGGAGCTGATCATCAGCCTCACTGATGCGGAAGGGGATTTTCTGAGTTACACGGTTGATGTGAGTTCAATCAAAATGCTCAAAGCCAATGGCGCTGAAGTTGAAACTTTACCGCTAACCACGCAGCTGGATTTTGCGCAGTATGTTGAAGTCACCGAATTTTTAACCGCGGCTACCGTGCCATCCGGGCATTATCGCGGTGCGCAAATTGCACTGGACTTCAGCAATGCAAATATTGTTGTACAGGGTGAAAATGGTGAAGCCATTAACGCAATGGTGCAAGATGTGAAGGGTGATCCCGTCACTCAAATGACGGTTGATATCAGCTTTAATGGTGAACGTGATTTTGTGATTGCGCCTGGAATACCCGCCCACATTACACTGGACTTTGACTTAAATGCATCCAATGAAGTTGTGATTAATGGCACAGAGGCAACGGTTGTGGTTAAGCCGGTACTGCTTGCAGATACGCTACTTGAAGCGCCCAAGCCGCATCGCTTACGTGGCCTGTTAGGTCGGGTAGATGAAGCTGAAAATACTTTCAGTGTGGTTATGCGCCCCTTCCGTCATCGTCTACAAAATCGTTTTGGACAACTTAATGTGCATGTGTCTGAAAACACCCGCTATGAAATAAACGCTGAAATGTATGGCAGTGATACCGGTCTTGCGCAACTGGCGCAAATCGACCCCACATCGGCGGTGGTTGTATACGGCAAATTAAGCCGGGAAGTCAGCGGGCAAGGTACTAAACGCCAGTTTAATGCCATTGAAGTTTATGCGGGCAGCAGTGTGCCCTGGGGCAGCAAAGACATTGTTTCCGGTTACGTAATTTCACGCACCGATGATAACCTGACAGTGCGCGGTGCAACCTTAATTCGTGCCGATGGCAGCTTCGCATTCAGCGATAACATCAGCATTGTATTAAATGAAACCACCCGTGTTGTTAAGCAGGCGGATACCATCAATAACTACAGCATTGGCGATATTTCAGTGGGTCAGCATATTCAGGTGCTGGGAAACATCACAGAAAGTGCACAGCTGAGCCTGGATGCGGAGCATGTGCGCATGTTGCTCACCAGTGTAGGGGGCAGCGTCGTTACCGTAAGCCCGTTAACCGTAGATTTACAGCTTATCGATCGCTTACGGGTTATGCAGTTTGATTTTAGCGGCACCGGCAGCAGTGCAGATACGGATGCGGATGCGGCAAACTATGAAGTGAATACCGGCACATTAAGCCTGTCCGGTTTACAAATGGGTGACCCGGTGAAAGTGGCTGGACATATGCGTCCATTTGGTAGTGCACCGGAAGACTTTGATGCACAAACCGTTGTAGATGCGAGCAATATGCGCAGCCATTTGGTGGTGGGTTTTGCGCAAGGCAGTGTTCAGGGCAGTGTTAGTGCTATTAGCGACATTAGTGAAAACGGTTTACTAGTTGAGCTGCAGGAAGCCGGTGATAAACATCATATGTACCGCGCCGGTATTAGCACTGATCTGCTATCGTTAACAAGTATGCCGGTGATTGCACCCCTTGAACCTGGCAGAGGATTATTTGTTATTGTTCAGGGCCGTGACATTCAGGTGTTTACCACTTACAGTGATTTTCAAAGTGCATTAACGGACGTGCTTGATGGAACGGTAGAGGTGCAGGCTGTACAGGCGGATGGTGTGTATAATGCGGATCTTAACCAGCTGGTAAGTCATAAAATAAGTGTCAGGTTAGTGGCCGATTCGTCAACAGTGGGTTTATAGTTAAACATTAAAGTAAATTAGGGTTAATCATAATCAACCGGAGGGCTCTGCTCCCCGGTTGATTTTCTGTTTATGTTATTAAAAAAAATATACGGCTTTATTTTTCTATTTGCCTGCTTATTTTGTACGGGATATTGCAGTGCTGTTTTTGCTCAGGTTGCCGATACCACTGAGATAACCACTGAGGCAACCACTGAGATAGACGATGATTTCTGGTTGCTGGATAATTATCAGCCACTGGAAAATACACTGTGGCTTTTTACCGGAAAAGATGAAGATGAAGGGGATTACTACGGGCTGAGCACAACCCTCAGTCTGAGCTCGTTATTACGTGTTGATTTAAGTGCAACACAACAAAATTATATTTTCGAAACCGAGGATTTACTGTGGGGGTTTAGCGGGAATGTAGCTGAACAATTCAGCTGGGGAATTCATAAATTATTCTGGGGCGATAAAAATGTTCTGGAAAGAAATGACTTACAGTATTCGCTGGGATACTTTATCGACGGTTTCAGTAGTCAGTTAAGTTATGAGCACGGAGATTTTAAATTGTTTTTAAAGGAGCCCAACAACCTGCCAATCAATTATGTGAGTTTTGATCACCGGGCAACACAATTGAATCTTGGTTATAGCTGGGGGCTATTTTACACCCAGCTAAGTTATAAAAAACACGATTACACGTCTAACCGGCCAGGCCTGTTATTTTATTTAGGTAGTTTGAATCTGTTAAATAATATTGGTTTAGATCAGGCACGAAATCTTGCGGACAGGGAATCGAGTATTTTACTGGGCCTGCAGTTTGAAACCATTAGCTACGGCTTTCAACTCAGCCAGATCGATTCGGCTTTTTCTAATAGTCGCTATCAATATGCCAGCCTGAATTTACACAAAAATTTCAGTTCGCAATGGATACTTGCGGGCAATGTAGATTTTCCACTGGATAATGGTCTGTTGAGTGCGGGCATAAGTTTGGGGTATCTGTGGTGATTGTTAAAAACCGTGTCAACCAAAGTTGAAGGTCTGCGTTATTAATAGGTAAGCGATTTATAATAGGCTAAACAACAGGCGTGAATACAGTTAGTCACCTACAACGTTTTGACACAAGGGAATACAGTAATATCAGGCAGAATACGCAAAACCAGCTGGCATTAAATCGCTTTCTCGCCGACGTTGAAAGGCGGGCGTATCGCATGGCGGTAATAGCCACGGGTAACCCGCAGGATGCCATGGATCTGGTGCAGGAAGCGATGCTGGGACTGGTAAAAAACTATGCCCATAAAAACCCCCAGGACTGGGGGCCGTTATTTCATCGGGTGCTGCAGAACCGTATCCGTGACTGGTATCGTCGAAACAGCGTGCGTAATAAAGTCATTGGCTGGTTGGGATTGAGTGGATCTAGTCTGAGCGGGCACAACCTGAGTGCAAAAGAAGATGAGGCCATGGATCCGATACAGAACGTAGCAGATCTGCACGGCAAAACCCCGGAAGATCATGTGCGCAGTAATGACGCAATTGATGCACTGGATGACGCACTAAAACAGCTTCCCCTGCGTCAGCAACAGGCCTTTTTATTGCGTAACTGGGAAGGCCTGAATGTGCAGCAAACCGCCAGCGCCATGGGCTGCTCACAAAGCAGCGTTAAAACCCATTATTCAAGGGCCGTAAAAAGTTTACGTCTCTCACTGGAGAACCATTATGAAGTCGGATGAAAAAGCATTTTTAAAGCACACCCGTAAAGTGCTGGATGAAAGTGCAGATGCACTGGATGCGGCAACTCTGTCGCGTTTGAACCAGGCGCGCCAAAAAGCCCTGCATAGTGTCCAGCAAAGTGTCCAGCAAAGTCAGCAGCAGGCTACCCGTCGCTATTTTATGGCATTTAAGATGCCTGCGGTGGTTGCAGCCAGTGTCAGTATAGCCCTGTTTGGTAGCTGGCTAATGTTGTCACAAACCCAGCAGACAGGCCTCGATAAACTCGCTCTGGATCAGCTGGCTTATGATGATGAGGATATCAATATGCTGGTCTCAGACACCGAGCTGGAATTACTCGAGCAGTTGGAGTTTGTCAGCTGGCTGGTTGTGCAGGAACTGGAAGAAAATAATGCGGGTTAATCGATTGCGTACACAGACGGTGTTTTACAGCCTGTTGATCAGTAGCGCTGTTTATTCCGCAATGCTACTGGCGGATGAACTACCGTCACTGGATTTTCTGGAATATCTGGGATCAGAAGAAAATCAGATAGATGATCGGTGGACTAGCCCGGTAGACCTGGACATAGAAAACTATTTAGTCGCTAACCAGCCCCGGCCCGAGTTTAGGCCAGAATCGCCGGACACTAGCGAGGATGACCAACATGAATAAAATTTTTAATCGATTATTTATCGTACTCAGCCTGTTATTGCCGATATCTGTTGCCAGTGCATCGCAAGCTGCTCCTGCCAGTAATAGCGCAACCAGTACGCCAACCGCTGCAACCATTAGCTGGGACTCACTCAGCCCCCAACAACAAAAGGTGCTGGAGCGGTTTAAGGGGCAGTGGCAGCAAATGCCGGGACAGCGCCAGGAACGGCTTAGCAAAGGCGCTGAGCGCTGGAGTAGTATGCCCAAGGAACAACGCCAGAAAGCCCATCAGCGGTTTCAGCGGTGGCAGAAAATGTCGCCTGAAAAGCGCCAGAAACTGCGCAAACGTTTTATCCAGTTTCAACAAATGTCTGAAAAGCAGCGCATAGCACTGCGCAAGAAGCATGCATGGTTTAAACAATTACCACCGAAAAAGCGTCGGGCCCTGCGCCAGCGCTGGCAGAAGCTATCCCCAGAAAAACGCCAGGCGGTGCGTCAGCGTCTGCAGAATTTGACGCCGGCGCAACGCCAGCGTTTAAGACAGCGAATAATACAGAACAGAATGAATGAAGGGGCCGTCAGGTGATTGTTAAATAAGCCTTCATAAGCAATGCTTAATTTCACAGCTTATGAAGAATGTATGGTGAATTTCAGAGAAAACAGCGCCAGCTCTAAAAACGAAATAATTTTATAAGAGGGTTAATTCAGCGGCGCTTCAGGTTTTGTGTTATCCATTGCTAGTGCTGAGGTATCAATATTCAGGTTCGCATCAACCACAGACTGGGCGCTTGCTGCCAGGTCATTTAAGCCCAGTGCTTTATAGGACGTCACCATAATTGCCAGTGCATCACGACTGGCCGGCGTTGTGGGGTAGGTTTCGAGCACATATTGCCCGCGCTTGGCCGCCGCTAACCAGGCTTTGCGTTTTATGTAGTATCTTGCCGCGTGTAGTTCGGCTTGCGCCAGTTTGTTACGCAGAAAAACCATATGCTGATATGCGTCAGTTGCATAGCGGCTGTCCGGGTAACGTTCAACTAAAGTTGAAAAACTTCGTAAAGCTTCTCCCATAGATTTGTTATCATGTTGTGCCATATCACGGGGGAAAAGACCATCCATAAAACTGCTTCCCCGATTGTAGTCCGCCAGGCCTTTTAAATACCAGGCATAAGCAACATTTGGATCGCGGGGATTGATGCGGATAAAACGGTCAGCAGCGGCAATGGCCGATTCTGGCTCGTCGAATTTATAATAGGCATAGGCTACGTCCAGCTGGGCCTGCCGTGCGTAGGGGCTAAAGGGAAAGCGGGCTTCGAGGTTTTCGAGGTGTTTTATGGCTTCTTCAAATTCGCCGGCTTCCAGCGCCAAGGTGGATTCGCCATAAAATTCGAGGGCACTCCAGCTGGCAAAAGGGTCAGATTTAACGCTATCTTCGCTGCAGGCGATGAGAAACAAAGATAAAATAAGGGCAGAAAGTAATTTGATCATAATGGGTGCATCTTAAATGGGTATGTCCAGAGTGTGGTCCAGGGTGTCTGCTGTAAATAAATTATAGTCATTAATATAAATCAGGGTTAAGCAGTGTTATATAAAAACGTTCTAGTATTATACAAGAGATTTCATCTATGTCCGATGGGTTAAATCATGAAATCGTAAAAATATCCATTCCGTTGGAGTATGCCTCACAGCGGTTAGACGCGGTTCTGGTCAAAATGTTCCCGGATTATTCCCGAAGTCGTCTGCAGCTGTGGATAAAGGCTGAGCGAGTCTGGCTTGACGGCGTGATTCCGCGACCCCGCGATAAAGTGATTGGCGGAGAAATGCTTGAACTGCATATCGAGCATGAAAATCTCGATGAGAGCGTGATTCCACAGGACATACCGCTGGATATTGTCTACGAGGATGACACCATTCTGGTGGTTAACAAGCCTGTGGGGCTGGTTGTGCATCCCGCCGCCGGACATGCGGATGGTACCTTGCAAAATGGTTTGCTATTTCATGATGAAAAATTACATGAAGTGCCGCGCTCCGGCATTGTGCATCGGCTGGATAAAGATACTTCCGGCCTGCTGGTGGTGGCGAAAACGCTTAAGGCGCATAAAATTCTCGTTGAGCAGTTACAGGCGCGCACCGTGCATCGGGAATACCAGGCCATTGTTTTTGGCGTGCTCACCGCCGGTAGAACCATTGATATCGGCATTGGCCGCCATGGTCGCGACCGTAAGAAAATGGCAGTAAAGCCGGAGGGCAAGCAGGCAATTACGCACTTTCGCGTGCTCGATCGCTACCGGGGGCACAGCCGCATAAAGGTTAATTTAGAAACCGGGCGTACCCACCAGATACGCGTACACATGGCTTACGTGAAGCATCCGCTGGTGGGGGATCAAACTTACGGCGGGCGTTTACAGCTCCCAGCAGGTTGCAGTGACGAGCTAAAGGCGATGTTACGCGGTTTTGGCCGTCAGGCATTGCATGCTCGTAAGCTGGGTTTAGTGCACCCGCAAACCGGTAAACACATGGAATGGAAGGCACCCTTGCCGGATGATATGAAAGCATTGATTGCGGTACTGGAAGCGGATATTGCCCGGGACGTGGATGAGGATGAATACTATCTGGACGATTTTTCTGATGAATATACGGATGAATCTACGGATGAGTGCTAAGGCGTTTCCCGGCAAACTGGGGTGACTTGAGTGGCTATAGATATTATAAAGCCCGCCAGTTTTATTAAGCCAGAATGGCCTGCGGCAAAAAATATTCATGCATTTTGTAGTACGCGAAACCCCATACAGAATACTCCGCAAAATACATCGGCGGAAACCCCATCGGAGGAAGCCCCACCGGTGCAAATTCTGGGGGCATACGACAGTTTTAACCTGGCGCTGCATGTTGAAGATGATGCCCAAAAGGTTGCAGCCAATCGACAGCAATTAGTCGAGCAATTAAATCTCCCCGGCGAACCGTTGTGGCTAAATCAGGTGCATGGCCATCGGGCGGTTAATGCGGCGCAATTTTCAAACAGGCTTCCCGATGCGGATGCGTCTTTTAGTGACCAGCCTAATCATATTTGTACCGTGATGACCGCCGACTGCCTGCCGGTATTAATTTGTAATCGCAAAGGCAGTAAAGTGGCCGCTGCCCATGCCGGGTGGCGCGGGCTGGCGGACGGGGTCATCGAAAATGCGGTTGCCAGTTTAAATGAAAGCCCCCATCGATTACTGGTCTGGCTTGGGCCAGCCATCGGGCCACAGGCATTTGAAGTGGGGGAAGAGGTGCGTGATGTTTTTGTAAAAGAGCTACCCGCCGCCGTTGGCGCTTTTCAGCAAAACCGCAGTGGGCATTTTTTGGCAGATATTTATAAACTCGCACGTTTGCGTTTAAAAGCGATGGGTATTGAGGCGGTGTACGGAGGCGAATATTGTACCTTCACTGATGCACATCACTTTTATTCCTATCGGCGGGATGGTAAAACAGGACGGCAGGCGAGTTTGATCTGGTTTGAATGATTTAAAGTTAAAAGCATTTTGTCCGCGAATGAACGCTAATGCACGCAAATAAAAGCAAAAGCCTTTTTATGTGTAATGTGCCTGCGGCGCATTAACTGATTTTTTTGCGTCTATTTGTGTTCATTCGCGGACAAAATGCTTTTTACGTTTATAAAAAATGGAGAAACAATATGCAGTGGTCAGTTTTAACGCTGGTTGGCGCAGACCAAGCGGGAATAGTGGCAGCGGTAACCGATACTTTATATCAGCGGGGCTGTAGTCTGGCGCAGGCTTCAATGATGCGGCTGGGGGCAAACTTTGCCATTATGCTGCGGGTATCCCACGACGAAGATAAAGATCTGCGGGAAATTTTAAATGACATTTGCACACGCATGAATTTGCATTTGCATATCGATGAAGATGCATCCGAAAATTCGGCAAGTCTTGAACCTGATGTGCAGGTAACGGTTTACGGCGCAGACAGAAGCGGCATTGTGGCACAGGTAACGTCAGCACTGGCGCAGGCAGGTCTGAATATTGTCGACCTTGAAACCGATGTAGCGGGCACTAAAGAAAACCCCATTTACATAATGAATCTGGAAGGCGTAGCTGAAAATGGTTTGGCGCCTTTACAAACGGCTATTGAAGCGCTGGATTCAGATATTGAAATCAATATAGATGAAATAAATACTTTAAGAGGTTAGGCGTAAATGGAAATTTTGATCTATCCCGATCAGCGCTTAAAACAATTGTCTGAAAGTGTTGAAACCATCGATAAAGAAATTTTAGCGTTTATTGTGGCGTTGGAACAGACCCGTTTAACCGGGCCCGGAGCGGTGGGTATTGCTGCACCCCAGGTTGATATGTTTAAGCGTGTGGTGATTGTGGATGTGTCTAATATGCACAAGCCGGTCGATAACCACGGGCACATGATAATGATTAATCCGGAAATTACCGAATGGGACGGTATGGCGATGGGTCGTGAAGGGTGTTTGTCGGTGCCAGATTTTACCGGCAATGTGATTCGGGCAGAAAAAATTAAACTGCGCTATACCGATGAAACCGGCAAAGATAATGAAATAGAATCCAGTGGTTTTGAAGCGCGGGCGATTCAGCATGAAATGGATCACCTGGATGGTTTGCTGTTTCTAGATAGACTAGTGAGCCGACGTAGTGATTTGTTTCAGCGCAAGACTTATAAAAAATAAGCGTATTAATTCGAAGAGAGAGTTGACGCGGTCATTTACATTTTTCGCGCTGTCTTTTAATTTTTAAGTTAATAGTCAGGCGTTATCAGAGTATCCTTAACAAATAACCAGTCACTGGCTGGTAACAACATATTCACCAATAATCACCTATTATTAAATTAACCGGAACCGCTAAATAATAAAAGTATGTCAAAGGGAATAAAGCTTGATCCACCGAAGTCGAATGCACTGGCTATCAGTCTGTGTGATATTGGTATATGCGATTATTGCTTGCCGCCATCTCCCAGCCTGAGCTTTACTCACTCCTGGGCTAAAATTTTGGGCTATACAGCCGACGATATCCCCTCAGCAGAAATTTTTCAAAGCTGGTGGGGGCAGAAAATTCATCCCAGTGATCACGCCAGAGTGATTCGCCAGTTCAATCAACTTTATTCCGGTGATATAAGAAAACTCTGTAGCAGTTTGCGTTTTAAGCGTAAACAGGGCGACTGGTGTGAAATAGAAATATTTGCCAGTGTCGTTAAACGCGATGAGAAAGGCTGGGCGCAACATGTTTTTACCTCTATCCGAGATTTAACTAACAGTGAAAACAGATATAAAAGAATTGTCGAAAACCTGAATGAGGGCATCTGGGTAATTGACCGCTACAATAATATTCGATTCGTAAATCAGGCACTGGCGGACATGCTGGGATACAGTATTGAAGAAATGCTGGGGCGCTCAGTTTTTGATTTTGAAAATAAAAATAATCAGCAGGTTTTAAAAGAACAGTTAGCCGAACGTAAAAAAGGTTTGAGTAGTGTTTATGAAATAGAAGTTCTACATAAAAAAGGTCATGCGGTTTTAATACAGGTTGAATCTGCACCTTATTTAGATGATCAGAAAAAATTTGATGGTGTGGTTGAAGGCATAAAGGATATGTCTGATATTCGAAGTCAACAGTTAAAATTAAAAATGTTATCTTCTGCTGTTGAGCAAAGTGGCTCAATGGTTCTAATTACCGATAAAAATGCAAATATAGAATATGCAAATCCAAAATTATGTACAGTTACTGAATATGAAAAAGAAGAGTTAGTGAATGTAAATGCAAAAATTTTTCAGCCTGAAGATGTGGATATGCAGGTGATAAATGATTTGTGGAAAAGCATAAATAATGGTGAAGAATGTCAGGGGGAAATGCAATTAAGGAAAAAAGATGGTGAAAATATATGGGTGTTAATGTCCATTTCATCAGTTACAAATGAACAGAATTTAATTACCCATTTCGTTTCGGTGTTTGAAGATGTATCACAATTAAAAGAAGCGCACCTGCGCATGGAAGAGCTCGCTTATGTGGATAGCTTAACCGGCCTGGCAAATCGGGTATTATTTCGTGACCGGCTTGAACAGGTTTTAAAAAGTTTGCAGAGAAGTGATGTTTCAGCGGCTCTTTTATATATTGATTTAGATGAGTTTAAACGGATTAATGATTCTCTCGGCCATGATGTGGGTGATGCAGTGTTAATGAAAGTGGCGGAAACATTGCGTCAATGTGTACGTTATCAGGATACGGTTGCACGGATGGGGGGAGATGAATTTGTTATTTTACTGACAGATATTGACGGTATGTCCGGTGCGTCATCAGTCGCACGAAAAATAATTGATACGATGTCGGAGCCGGTTCATTTATTAAAAAGTGAAATATTAATTTCACCGAGCATAGGCATTACATTGGCACCAACAGATAGCTTAAATGCAGACATACTGTTAAAAAATGCAGATATGGCCATGTATAAAGCAAAGTCTTCAGGCAGAAATAATTACCAGTTTTTCACTGAAGAAATGAATACGAAAATCGTTGATCATTTAACCATAGAAAATGATTTGCGCCATGCACTGGAGCGGGATGAACTTTATATAAAGTACCAGCCTAAATGCGAAATGAAAAGCAAGAAGCTGGTTGGGGTTGAGGCGCTGGTGCGCTGGAACCACCCGCAAAAAGGTGAGCTTTCTCCGGATTTTTTTATTCCCATCGCGGAAACTGCAGGCCTTATGATAAAACTTGGGGAATGGGTTTTAAGAACCGCCTGTAAAGAAATTAAAAAGGTGGAGCAGCAGGGGATGGCTGATATTGAATTAGCCGTTAATCTGTCGACTCGCCAGTTTCGTGATCCGAATTTAATTGAAACGATACAAATGGCATTGGCAGAGTCAGATTTTCGAGCCGTAAAGCTTGAACTGGAAATTACTGAAACCACATTGATGGAGCAGATAGATCATGCGGTTGATTTACTCGATCAAATAAAATCGCTGGGGATTTCATTAACCATAGATGATTTTGGAACCGGCTATTCCTCACTCAATTATTTAAAACGCTTACCGATAGATACGCTGAAAATAGATAAGGAATTTATAAGCGATATACCTAATAATAAAGATGATATGGAAATTTCTGCAGCGGTTATTGCAATGGCACACAAGCTGGGTTTAAACGTGGTGGCCGAAGGTGTGTCAACAGAGGATCAATGGGCATTTCTAGAGAAAAACCAGTGTGATATTGCCCAGGGGTATCTGATGGGCAGACCGATGTTAACTGATGAGTTGTTAGAAAAGTTTGCTAATTAATGGCGAGTAACACCGGACTCTGTCGATGAGTGTCATAAAAAATACTTATAAATATAGTCGTCTAAAGGCCAACAAAGAATGTAACAAAATCAATATCATTGCTTGAAAAAAACCTGAATACCCACATCTACTGATTAATAGAATATATCACGGGGAAAAACCATGAGAATGGACCGATTAACCAGCAAATTTCAAACTGCACTATCTGAAGCGCAGTCCCTTGCAGTGGGGCGCGATCATCAGTTTATAGAGCCACTACACCTGATGCTGGCATTGCTAGATCAGGACGGTGGATCAGTGCGTCATTTATTAGGCATGAGTAATGTGAATGTTAATGGCCTGCGCTCGAAACTGGGTGAAGAAATTGAACACTTGCCACAGGTTGAAGGTAATGCGGGTGAGGTGCACCTGTCGAATGATCTGGGTCGTATATTAAATATTACCGATAAGCTGGCACAAAAACGCAAAGATGATTATATTTCCAGTGAATTATTTGTGCTGGCCGCGATTGAAGAAAAATCGCGTATTGGCGATATTTTGCGTGAGTTTGGTGCGGATAAAAAAGCCCTGGAAGCGTCCATCGAAAAAGTGCGCGGTGGTCAGAAAGTGAATGATCCGAATGCGGAAGATCAGCGTCAGGCGCTGGAAAAATATACGGTTGATGTAACCGAACGTGCGGAGCAGGGAAAGCTCGATCCGGTGATCGGTCGCGATGAGGAAATACGCCGCACCATTCAGGTTTTACAGAGACGTACAAAAAATAATCCGGTTTTAATTGGTGAACCCGGTGTCGGTAAAACAGCCATTGTTGAAGGTTTGGCGCAACGTATTGTTAATGGTGAAGTACCGGATGGTATAAAAGGTAAGCGTTTACTTTCATTAGATCTGGCGGCATTAATTGCCGGTGCAAAGTTTCGGGGTGAATTTGAAGAGCGTTTAAAAGCGGTATTAAATGATCTGTCAAAGCAGGAAGGCCAGGTAATTTTATTTATTGATGAAATTCATACCATGGTGGGGGCGGGTAAATCCGAGGGTGCGATGGATGCGGGCAATATGTTAAAGCCGGCACTGGCACGTGGCGAATTACATTGCGTAGGTGCAACTACTTTAGATGAGTACCGAAAATATATTGAAAAAGATGCGGCACTGGAAAGACGTTTTCAAAAAGTACTTGTTGAAGAGCCATCGGTGGAAGATACCATTGCGATTTTGCGTGGCTTAAAAGAGCGTTATGAAGTGCATCACGGGGTTGATATAACGGATCCGGCGATTGTATCGGCGGCGGTGTTATCCCATCGTTATATTTCCGATCGACAACTGCCGGATAAGGCGATTGATTTAATCGATGAAGCTGCCAGTCGTATTCGTATGGAAATAGATTCAAAGCCGGAAGTAATGGATCGTTTAGAGCGCCGTTTAATTCAGTTAAAAATTGAACGTGAAGCGCTAACCAAAGAAGATGACAGGGCATCAAGAGATCGTCTGCTAAAATTGCAGGAAGAAATTGATGTGCTCGAACAGGAATATCAGGAACTGGATGAAGTCTGGGTATCTGAAAAAGCGGCGTTGCATGGTAGTGCCTCTATAAAAGAAAAGTTAGAGCAGGCCCGACTCGAATTTGAGACCGCAAGTCGTGCAAATGACTTAACCCGCATGTCTGAATTGCAATACGGGCGTATTCCCGAGTTGGAAAAAGAATTAGACATGGCATCCCAGGTTGAAATGCAGGAGATGACTTTATTGCGCAACCGGGTGACTGAAGAAGAAATTGCCGAAGTGGTTTCCCGTTCAACGGGAATACCCGTTGCAAAAATGATGGAAGGTGAAAAAGAAAAATTGCTGAGTATGGAAGAAAGTCTTAGCGAGCGTGTAGTCGGTCAGAGCGAAGCGGTCATTTCTGTTTCAAATGCGATTCGCCGTTCACGGGCAGGTTTATCTGATCCTAATCGTCCAAACGGTTCGTTTTTGTTTTTAGGGCCAACCGGTGTTGGTAAAACAGAATTAACCAAAGCGCTGGCAAAATTTTTATTTGATACCGAAGAAGCAATGGTGCGCATTGATATGTCCGAATTTATGGAAAAACACTCGGTGGCGAAATTAATTGGTGCACCCCCGGGTTATGTGGGTTACGAAGAAGGTGGGTATTTAACCGAAGCGGTACGCCGTAAGCCTTACTCTGTTATTTTACTGGATGAAATTGAAAAAGCCCATCCAGATGTGTTTAATATTTTATTGCAGGTGCTGGATGATGGTCGTTTAACCGACGGTCAGGGGCGCACGGTAGATTTTAGAAATACCGTAATTATTATGACGTCTAACTTAGGCTCGCAACTGATTCAGGAGTTTACTGAAAAAGGTGATTTCGAAGGAATGAAAGCAGCGGTAATGGAAGTGGTTGGTCAGCATTTTCGACCAGAGTTTATAAACCGGGTGGATGAATCGGTTGTATTTCATACGTTGGGACGTGAGCAGATACGCTCAATTACTGAAATTCAGATTGGATATTTACGCCAGCGTTTGCTGGATAAAGACATGAATTTACAGTTAAGTGAAGCGGCACTTGATAAACTGGGTGAAGCCGGGTTTGATCCGGTGTACGGTGCAAGGCCATTAAAACGTGCGATTCAGCAACAGTTGGAAAACTCACTAGCGCAGCAGTTATTACAGGGAGACTTTGTTGCGGGTGATACGATTAATGTGGATGTTGAAGGGGATGAGTTAGTTTTTAAACAGAGCTGAGAAAATGGTCTGAATTTTTTACAGCCTGTTATTTAATGGTAAAGTAATAGTGGTGTGCTAAAGCCACGTTTCAGGAGTACGTTCTAGGATTATATTTTGGGAGCGTTTTCCTTGAACGTGGTTTTTTTATGCTATTTTAAAGTTGGCTGAATTTGATCAGATTAGGTTTGGCCCGTTTAGACTTTACTGGTTTAGGTTTTACTGGTTTAAATCTTACTCGTTTAAATCTTCCTCGTTTAAATCTTACGGGCACCTACCAGAGCTACAGCTCATAACGTTCATCTTTATTGAAGTTCTTAGTAATATATACCACCGCATCATCTACTACCTTTTTAACTTCATCCATCATCTGCGCGCGCTCTTTTGATTCCAGATAAAACGCCATATCAATTTCATGACGCATATAGCGGGATGGTAATTTGGTTAAGGCATAACATGCAACATCGAGAAAGAAGTCGGTTGATTGCGCTGTTGATTGCCCAGTTGATTGCCCAGGGGATAGCTCTGAGTGGGCGGGTATTATTTCAGCCTGCAGGTAGTCGATCACCAGATGCTCATAAAAATTGTGTATGCTGGTAAAGTCCATAAAATTTGCTCAATATTAATGGGTTGGAAATAGATTTAGTATAGTCGAGCTAAAAGTTATTTTCACTATTGTCGGATATTTCATCAACTACTTCACGAATATACTTAAATATCTGACGGTAGGCTGCAGGTGGCTTATTGTTTTTCTTTTCTTTGGCCGCATTGCGTAGCAGTTGTCGCAGGTGACTGCGATCTGCCTGCGGGTATGCATCTAAAAAATCACTAATGCCCCGATCGCCATTTTCGATAATTGAATCGCGCCATTTTTCCATGCGTTTAAAATCCGCATTATAAATGTCGTGTTTATGTAAAACCCGTTCGACCTGAGCTACCAGGGTTTCATCATTGAGACCGCGCAGAATCTTGGCAATAAAATGTTTCTGACGTTTCAAAGCGCTATTGGATTTAATGCGCTGGGCTTCTTCAATGGAGCGGCGCAGTTCGTCATCCATCTGAATTTGTGCGAGTTCTTCTTTGTTAAGGGCGATCATTTTTTCACCCAGCTCCAGAACTTCATCGCATTCTCTTTTACGCTGGGATTTACTGACCCAGTTATCATCTTCTTCGTTTATATCAGTCATCGTTAATTATTTTTAGTTGGGTTAGTCGCATGCGAACGTTTAGATCGTCGCCTTTATAGTGTTCTATTTTCATCGGTAGATAAAACTGTGTTTTAGATAACCAGATATATGACATATGTTTGCTACCTTCTTTAATGATTTGGATTTTCACAGCAGGCAGAGATTGACCGTGGAATTCAATATATTCAGTTGCTAATACAGTATAGGTGAAATTATCGATATGGCCTTTATCCGCAATAAAAAAATTGCCGTCAATGATATCCGGGCTTAGCTGAAAATCACTGCTGATTAACAAAAGTAAAAGCTGCCGTGACCAGACTTTTTTATCGGTTTTTAAAGTATAGGCCTTATGTTTGTAGCGGCCATTAATAAGGGTTTCACCTGTCTGCTGATAGTTGAATTCAATATTCTGATTTCTTTTATGGCCTTCCTCCTGAATAAAATTAAAACTCTGCTGTTGCGGTAATGTCAGTGCAGCATTTTCAGGCCAGTTTAAAATACTGAGTTCGGTTGGTTCAGCGTTTACAAAAAGTTTGGCCAGACCTTTGGCTTGCGCAATAGATGAATAATTAATCACACCCTTTTGATAAGTCAGGGTGTTTTGCATGTTACCCACATGGGCGCCATATTTTTCAACCTGGTAATAACTCAGGTGGTTGGGAGGTAGTTTAAATATCGGTTTTACCTGGGCGCTTGTGGCGCTGCTGAACAGCAGGCCAGGTAGTATTAGTGCACAGCTTATTGCAGCGAACTTTACGAAATGCAGAGCTGATTGTCGATCCATTTAGCTGGGCCTTTCAGTTGTTGTTTGTCCAGATATACCTGCTGATCGATCATCTCAAGGCGTTGTTGTGCAGCCCACTCAATCACCATTGGATAAATAATATGTTCCTGCTGGTGGATGCGTTGCTGCAATGTTTCAGGGGTATCGTTTTGTGTAACATCAATAATTGCCTGTAAGACCAGCGGCCCACCATCGAGTTCATTACTGACGTAATGCACGGTTACCCCGTGCTGTTTTACGCCGGTTTCAATGGCCCTTTGATGGGTATTCAGCCCCCTGAATTCAGGCAACATTGATGGGTGAATATTTAACATGCGGCCCTTAAAGTGTTCAACAAACTCATCGGTGAGTATACGCATAAAACCGGCGAGGATTATCAGATCGGGCTGATGTTGGTCAATTTCCCGCATTAACTGCTGGTCAAAATCTTCGCGGCAGGCAAAGTTTTTATGGTCCAGGGTAATCGCGGGGATATTTGCCTCGCGCGCACGTTGCAGCCCTTTAACATCGGGGCGGTTACTGATGACGGCTTTAATATGAGCATGGAGTTTATTGGCTGCAATGGCGTCGATGATGGCCTGTAAATTTGAGCCGCTGCCGGAAATTAGCACAACGAGGTTTAATCGGGGTGTTGTCATATGGTTCAGGTTTTATTTTGTCATCCCCGAATGCTTGTATCGGGGATGACAGTGTAAATAGTTATTTATTACGGGTTTGAATTGAATATTAATTATTCAATCACAACATCAGGCGCACCATTTGAGCTGGTAATTTCCCCCAGCTTAAAGGCGGTTTCACCGGCTTTATTTAGCACTTCAATGGCGCTATCTGCATCTTCTTCATTGACTACCAGCACCATGCCAATGCCACAGTTAAAGGTGCGGTACATTTCCTGATCCGCAATATTGCCTCGGGTTTGCAGCCATTTAAAAACCGCGGGTAACGCCCAGCTGTTTTTATTAATCTGGGCACGGGTGTTTTCTGGCATAACCCGCGGCAGGTTTTCAGTTAAGCCGCCGCCAGTAATATGCGACATGGCATGAATATCAATCTGTTCGAGCAGGCTGTGAATGCTTTTCACATAAATACGCGTCGGGGCGAGCAACGCATCCCCCAGTGATTGTTCACCGCAGGGCTCGCTTAAATCCGCATTACTCACTTCAATGACTTTGCGAATCAGCGAGTAGCCATTAGAGTGGGGGCCGGAGGAAGCGATGCCAATAAGCACATTGCCCGCTTCAACCTTGCTACTGTCGATAATCCGATCTTTTTCAACGATGCCGACACAGAAGCCCGCCAGATCGTAATCGCCTGCGCTGTACATGCCCGGCATTTCTGCGGTTTCGCCGCCGGTGAGGGCGCAGCCGGATTGCACACAACCCTCGGCAATGCCTTTAATGACATCGACGGCAACCGCGTTATCGAGCTTGCCAGTGGCGTAGTAATCGAGAAAATACAGGGGTTCTGCGCCCAGTACTAATATGTCATTGACACACATGGCCACCAGATCGATGCCGATGGTGTCGTGCTTGTTGAGTTGCAGGGCCAGCTTGAGCTTGGTGCCCACGCCGTCGGTGCCGGACACTAATACCGGCTTCTGGTAACGATCCAGCGGAATTTCGAATAAGGCGCCAAAGCCGCCGAGGCCGCCCATCACTTCCGGGCGCATAGTGCGTTTTACATGGGGTTTAATCTGCTCAATCAGGTCTGCTCCGGCATCGATATCGACACCCGCATCACGATAGTTAAGGGACGGACTGGAAGAATTATTTGAATCTGCTTGCGACATTGTGAACCTGAGAACCATGAGGATTAAAAGTTGTGGTATTGTACATCTTCCCGACAATGGTCACGAATAAAAATGAAGCGTAAACCCTCTTTTTTTAGTTTATTTATCTTATTAGTACTGTCAGTAAATGTGCAGGCGGAGGTTATTAAACGAATCTACGAAGTTAGCCTGCCGGTGGTGAGTCAGGAAAAACAGATTCGCACAACTGCATTTGAGCAGGGGCTGATTGAAGTGTCGGTGCGGGTTTCCGGTAATAGCCTGGCACCCACGCATATCGACCTGAAGCAGGCTGCCCGCATGGTGCGCCAGTATCACTACAAGGCAATGAGCCAGCCTGATATTGATGCTTACATGATAAAAACCAGCAGCCTGATTGCGCCAAAATTTAAATTATGGATGCAGTTTGATGATGCCAGAGTAAAACAGTTGCTGCGCAGTAATGGTCTGCCACTCTGGGGTTACCAGCGCCCTAATGTGCTGGTGTGGCTGGCGGTGAAAGATGGCCGGAATCGCTATCTGCTAAAAAAATCTGATGCTTCCCAGATAAAAGATGCGGTTACGCTTGAGGCAAAACGCCGGGGCCTGCCTTTGATCTGGCCGAAATATGATGCACAGGATAAAAAAGTGGTTAGCTTTATTGATGTTTGGGGGGAATTTATGGAACCGGTTAAGCAGGCCAGTAAACGTTATCCGGTGGATGCGGTGATTGTCGGGCGCATGGACTGGTCTAAAGGCAGATGGACAGCAAACTGGTCTTTATTAATGGATAATAAAGCCGAAAGCTGGAAGTTATCCGCAGTGGATCTGGGAATTTTAATGAACAGCGGCGTGGGTGTCGCAACCGATCAAATCTCCAGACGTTTTGCCGTTTATGCCGATAGTGCAAATGATGGTGAGCTGGTTTTGCGGGTGAGTGATTTAAATAATCTGGGACAATATTCAAAAGCCTCCCATTACCTGGCGTCACTGGCGCCGGTAAAAAATGTTTATGCGTTGCAGGTTAATCAGTATCAGGTGGATTTTCATATTGAACTGAGCGGCGATGAAAGTGATTTAAAACGTATTATTGCACTGGGTAAAACCCTGCAGCCGGATACTCGCCCTCTGGAAATTCAGCCCCCGGAAGTTAACTTGGAAATTACCCCGGAAATTAACCCGGAAAATAAACCACAGGCTGATACCAATGGAAATTTTCCAGTAGATGTTAATCAACCCGTTTCCGGGCAAAAGCCGGGGATGTTACCCGGTTCCTCCCCAAGGCAAAATATTTCGAAGGTTTTACGTTACAGGTTAAATGGATGAATGATAAACCAGTAAACCGGATCAGTGATTCGCAAAAATGGATGATTTTTTTAGGCCTGTCACTCAGCGGGTTCTTACTGTATTTATTAGCGCCGGTGTTAATGCCGTTTTTCGCGGCTACCTTGCTGGCCTATTTAGGTGACCCGATTGTCGGTTGCCTGGAAATAAAATTCAAACTAAAATTTTCAGCGGATGTTGCACGTTCTATTGCGGTAACTATTGTGTTTATCGTTTTGTTTAGTTTTTTAACGATTATGGCTTTTTTAATATTGCCATTGCTTGGGCAGCAGCTGAGTTATCTGGTTTCCAATATGCCGGCTTATCTTGATTATATTCAGCAGAATGTTTTACCACTGGCGGGTGCGTTTTTAGGCCTGGATGCTTCGGTGTTTGATCTGGCTTTTCTTAAACAGTTATTTGTTTCAAATTATGTGAAGGCCGGTGGCGTTCTTGCACAGGTCATATCGTCTATTACCTCATCCGGTTTTGCATTACTGGCCTGGGTGGCGAATATAGTGTTAATTCCGGTGGTCACTTTTTATCTGTTGCGCGACTGGGATGTGTTGATTGCACGCATAGACGAACTATTGCCTAGAAAAAATCAGCCAGTGATTCGGCAACTGGCAAAACAGTCGGATGAGGTTCTATCGTCATTTTTACGCGGACAGTTTGTGGTCATGCTGGCATTGGGTGCGGTATATTCCAGTGGCCTGTGGTTTATTGATTTAAAACTGGCATTGCTCATCGGTATGCTCGCGGGACTGGTGAGTTTTGTGCCCTATTTAGGTTTTATTGTCGGGATTGTCGCGGCCAGTATTGCCATGTTATTACAGACCCACGATGTGATGCAGTTAATTCCGGTAGTCATCGTTTTTAGTATCGGCCAGATGCTCGAGGGAATGTTATTAACACCGGTACTGGTGGGAGATAAAATCGGTCTGCATCCGGTGGCGGTTATTTTTGCCGTGTTAGCCGGCGGGCAGTTGTTTGGCTTTGTGGGTATTTTACTGGCCCTGCCGGTAGCGGCAGTGCTGGTTGTGTTGTTAGATTATATACGCAAAGAATATTTATCCAGTTCGATTTTTAATAATGCGTCCTGATTATTTCTTATTTTTCTAATTTTTTAATTGATTGCACAAATGTTTACCCAGTTAACCCTAGATATCGCATTAAAAGACAGCTTCACTTTTGATAATTTTATAGCCGCTGAAAACCAGTTGCTGATTGATCTTTTGAAAAGTGAAAATAATAGTGAAAAACAGGTTTATATCTGGGGAACACATAACACGGGCAAAACCCATCTTTTACAGGCCCTCTGCCAGTTTCATTCAACTGCCCATTCAATTAATAATTTTAAGCTCAGTTATTTGCCGTTAAAACAACTGATTAATTTCTCACCAGAAATTTTTCAGGGGCAGGAAACTATGGATATTTGTTGTATCGATGATGTGCAGTTATTACAGAACAAAACAGACTGGCAGGAAGCCTTATTTGATTTAATTAATCGGGCAAGAGAGTGTGAAACCTGCCTGATTATTTCTGCCAGTCAACCCCCTGCAGAAATTAATATTGCGCTGAAAGATTTGGTGTCCCGTTTGCAATGGGGGCCGGTATTTAAATTAAATGAGTTAAGTGACAGTGAAAAATGCCAGGCCTTGCAATTGCGAGCTCACTGCCGGGGATTTGATTTAGATGACAATGTGGCAACCTATTTACTGAATAATTGCAACCGCGATATTGCGGATTTATTTGTGGTATTAGATACGCTGGATAAAGCCCAGTTGCAGCAGCATCGACGTCTGACAATTCCGTTTGTTAAGTCGGTGCTGGAAAAATAAAATTTTTAAAGGCCGTTTTTTTGCAAATGAATGCAATTTTTTAATTGTGCGTTTACGCACATAGCCGTGTATTAAGTTTTTATTTGCGCACAAGCTGCTTTATGTTTTTTAAAAAAACTCAGGTTGCGGGTAAAATTTAAAGCGTATCCAGCCACTCAGTTATTTTATCCAGTAATGCTTCTTCACGCTCATTATAATAATGGTCAGCTTTTTCTACTACCCACTGCTGTGATTTCGGGTTTCCCGCCTGCTGAATATTTCGCCATCTGCGCGGGGCATTTCTGTGTACCGAGGGGTAATCATTTTCACCACGAATATCGAGTAGTGGAATTTTAATATCCTGCAGTGGAAAAGGTTCTAGCATTGGCTGGCCGTAATCGGTTGGGCCCATGCCGATACCAATGAATGCGCTAATGCCCGCCTCGGGGTTTGCGTGTAACCAGTCAACAGCCATATATACTCCGCAGCTGTGGGCTAACAGAATAATGTTTTTCTGGTTTTTTCTTTTAAGAAAATCAACCGCCGCATTAATTCTAGGGTGTGACTCGGGCAGGATATCCAGATAGTCATAAAAAGAGGATTCATTATCTAATACCGGCATTTGTATCGACAGGGTATTCCAGTCATTTTCTGTTAATCCGGTGCGTAGAGGGAAAATCAGCTTGGGCCAGTTCGGATGAAACCCCCGGCCATGTATTATAATGATCGTGCCCCTGGCTGGCAGTTTCTGGGCGGACATATAAATGGATAAAAATTTGTGCCTGCCGGTATTTAATAATATCGCATCGCCGGCCATTACATAATCCGCCACCTGTTGCCGCATGCGTTGTTCTTTGGCTAAATCAGATGCGTAGAGTGGGCTGTGCAAACTTGCAAAAATAATAAAGGCTGTTGCCCAAGAAAATACCCAAGAGAGTACCCGAGAGAATACCCAAAAGATTGCCATGTGAGTAGACAGTGGAGCAGACGAGCCGTATCGATGTTGTGCGGGTTTAAACATAAACCTGATTTTAGACAAGATTATATTATTTTACCAGAATGGCGGATGCCTGCTGTCGTTTGAATTGATGAATGATCAAGGTGCTTGTGCCTTAAGATTTTAATTCTGATTTTCAATTAAGGGGAATATATTACTGCTCTCATAATCAACTCGCTGTTTTATTTTTTTCAGCATTGCCTGTGAATTGCTGCAAAAAGCCTGCTGATGATCAGCACCGGAGGCTTTGCACCAGAGTTTGACGTAAGCAGTAAATTCTTTTCTTATTTCTTTGGCGCTGTCGTGAAAACGCTGGGCTATTTCACTGATGTCCGGGTTGTCGTGTCTGGCAAGCTCCGAGTAAATGGTATTATCTTCAAATACCAGGTGCATCCAGACTTTTTCATTAAAGCGAGAAACCAGATCACAAACGAAAGGGTTACTAATAAGATTTTTATTTTTGAGTAATGTACTGATAACTTCAATTAAATCACTGATTTCCTGGTTCTGTTTTTTTAGTTCATTGAGTGTGTACATGACAGCTCCGGACAAAGTAAGGGGGTACTAAAAGGTTAGCGTGTTGGTAAAAATTTAAAATGATTTAAATCAACTATGAATGTCACTCACGGGGCATTACTCATCGGGCATCACTCATCTGGGTCCGGCGAATTCGCAGCCGCATTATTTGCCATACCCTGAAAGCGCGTAAACAGCATGCTACCCATAAAAAATAATACACTCAGCAAACTGAAAATGATGCCAAAAATACGCGTGCTTTCATCCCCCGCATACCAGATGCCAATGACAAAATAAAATAATGCCAGATACATGGCCCAGGCGTGGGTATAAACCTTGCCGTGCAAAAGCCCCTTTAATGGAAACATTAACGGGCCAATTTGAACGAGCAGCGTAATTGACATAAATTTTGCCGGTAATGGCACGATCAATAAATGCCAGAGCGGAATAAAGATGAGCAGGCCAAAATAACCGGTCAGGGTGCTCAATCGTGAAAGTTTAATTTTATCCATAGACATACTAAATTATCGATTTAAGCGGTGACTTTAAGTTTAACCGCGGTTTCAGCAACCCGGCGACCCAGTGCCAGACAAAGGTTTTTCTCGTTTTCATCTAAAGGTGCATTATTATCACTATTTAAACGGCTGGCCCCGTAGGGAGTGCCTCCGGTGGTGGTTTTATGCAGTGATGCTTCGCTATAGGGTAGCCCCATTAAAATCATTCCATGGTGCAGCAGAGGCAGCAGCATGCTTAACAGGGTGGATTCCTGACCGCCGTGAATACTCGCGGTTGAGGTAAACACGGCGGCGGGTTTATCAATCAGTGCACCGGACATCCACAGACTACCGCTGCCATCAATATAGTGCTTTAGGGCGGCAGCCATATTACCGAAGTGAGTCGGGCTGCCCATAATCAGGCCACTACATTCAAGCAGGTCTGAGTGTAGTGCATAGGCTGCCCCCGCTTCCGGTACAACGGGTTCGGTGGCGTCACATACCGCTGAAATAGCCGGTACGGTGCGTAATCGGGCCTGTACCCCATCAACTTCTTCAACGCCGTGGGCAATTGTGCGAGCCATCTCGGCAGTAGAGCCGCCCTGGCTATAATATAAAACCATAATCTCAATCATATAGAGTCTCTATTTTAAAGAATGCTTAGCACTGTTTCAGGAGGGCGCCCGATGGCCGCTTTACCATTGCTGATAACGATGGGGCGTTCAATTAATTTTGGAAATTTTACCATGGCATCAATTAGCTGATCACGACTCAGTGATTCATCCGCCAGGTTATTATCTTTATATTCGGCTTCGTGGGTTCTCATTAACTGGCGCGGCTGCAGTTTGAGCATATTGAGTATGTCATCCAGTTCCTGCTTGCTAGGCGGTGATTGCAGATATTCCACCACATTGGCCTGAACACCTTTTTCCGTCAGTAGCGCCATTGTCATACGTGATTTGGAGCATCCTGGATTGTGGTATATTTTTATAGAATCGGTCATTTATAAACCCTGAAATAGTCCGGGTGGCAAGGATAGCGTATTTACTGGCTATACGGTAGGTGTCGGCGCACGAACTTTGAAATTTTTAAATTCATGTAAAAAGGATGATTTGAGTCACACACCGGCGAATGAAAACTTACCTATTTGGGGGATTTGCTTGACACTTCGCGGTGTCATTGCTAATTTCCCCTAACTAACTATAAAATAAAAGTCCACGGAGACGTTTAAGATGAAATTTAACCACATTTTCAAGCCGTTTTTTATCATGATGCTAGTGTTAGGTCTGGTTACTGGTTGTGCATCAACACCTGATGAAGGCGCTTCTGACGGAGTAACTGCTGAGCAGGCAATTGCTGATGCGAAATCGTCAAATGCTCAAGCCAAGAAAATGGGCGCTGAATGGCGTGATACTGATAAGCTGATCAAAAAAGCGGAAAAAGCATTAGCCGATGGTGATGAAGCTCAAGCCATCAAACTTGCCAATAAAGCACAGCGTCAGGCTGAGAATGCTATGAAGCAGGCTAAAGAACAGGAAGCCAGATTGAAAGCCAGTGGTGCCATTGGTGGAGCGTCAACAGCCAGTGAAGATGATGCTTCTTCAAATCAGGCTGCAGCCATGAGCGGTGAAAACTCTTATGAAGTTGTTGGTGGCGACAACCTGTGGAACATCTCAGCAAAAGACAGCATTTATGCAAACCCATATCAATGGCCTTTAATTTATAAAGCTAATCGTAGCCAGATTAAAGATGCGGATTTAATCCATCCGGGTCAGGTTTTTGATATTGATCGCAGTGCATCCAGTGCTGATATCGATGCAGCCGTTGACCATGCTAAAACTCGTGGTGCCTGGTCTGTGGGATCAACTGAAGCTTCGGATGATGCTTATCTAGCTCAATAAGCCAGATAATAAATCGACATTATCTTTAAACAGGGTTCGCAATTGCGGGCCCTGTTTTTTTTGAGGTTGATTTATTTACGATTTACTAAATCCATTTAAAATTTGTGTTGTCCAACACGCATATGGTTAGCGTTATTACCGCGGTTGTTTTATTTTTAATTTGATGTATATCAAAATGTCATATTTAAAATGGGTTAGTCTTGGGCTAGAGTTTAACTTACAATAATCAGATAGAAGAATGATAAATCGAGTAAATACTATTTTATGCTGGATTTTAGCCATGTCTCTGGTATGGCTGCCATTCTCCCTGTCAGCCGGTTTTTCTCTCTCTTCAACTAAAGCAAATGCCTGTCATGAAGTGAAACCTGTTATATCAGCTCATGCTGATATTGTTAGCAGATCATCTATGAAGGGTTCGATGAGTCATTTACATAGTGATGCAGTCATGCAGAAGGCAGTCAGTGATAAAACCTGCTGTGATAAAAACGCTGATGCATGTGCAAGTCTGTCATTGTGCGATCACTGTTTTACTCATGGCGTGTCTTTTATTTTATCTGGTTCATATTCAGTAAAAGCGCATCGCTTTACGCAACCTTCATTTGAACAACAGGTTCAATATCATAGTCGGATCATCACACCCGCTATTCGTCCACCACTCGTTTAAGACTCCAACAGGAGTCGCTCTTTAATCAAAACTCCAGTTTTGTTACTAGCAATGTTTTGCCTCTGTATAGGTTGATTTGCAGCTAATCTCTGGCTAATCTCTAACATGTGTTTTATTGTTAGCGTTATTAACAAACAGCTTAAAAAATTATTTATATATTTAATTTTCTCAACAGGAGAGAACATCATGAAAATATCATGTTATATGTTCAGACGAAAATTGCTGGTGTCAGCATTTGCTTTAGCTTTACCAGCAATTGCGCTGGCTGAATCCAGTAATGCGAATTTACAGAAACAAATAGATGAATTACAAAATCAGGTCAGTGCATTAAACAGTGAAGTTCAGCAGGCAGCTGAATGGAAAAATCCTAATACACTGGTGCATATGGCAGGCTATGCGGATGTCGGTTTTGTCAGCCCTGAAAATGGTAACGACAGTTTTGTTGTGGGTACATTTGCCCCTATTTTTCATTTTCAGTATCGTGATGTAGTGATGCTGGAATCTGAACTGGAATTTGGAATTACTGAGGATGGAGAAACAGAAGTTGCGTTGGAGTATTTAACCATTGACTGGTTTGTCAGTGATTATGCCGCAGTTATTGCGGGTAAATTTTTGAGTCCTATCGGTCAGTTTAGACAAAATTTACACCCCTCATGGGTTAATAAAATGCCTTCGGCTCCTCCCGGATTTGGTCATGATGGTGCGGCACCCATTTCAGATTTAGGTGTGCAGGTACGGGGCGCAATTCCACTGGGCAGCATGCGCGCAAATTATGCCGTGTATGCATCCAACGGGCCTGAGCTGAATTCGGTAACAGAAGATGAAACGGAATTTGAACTTGAAGGCATACGTGCAGAAGGTTTTGGTGTAGATCGTGATGGAGATAAGACCATTGGTGGTCGTTTTGCCATTTTACCTGTGTCATCAGTAGAAATCGGCGTGTCAATTGCTATTGGCAAAGCGACGGTAACCGAACTTGAAAATGAAGTTGACCCACCTGCAACAGGTCTTGAATCCGGACTAGTCGCTGGTGAAAGCGCACGTGATTATGATGTGATCGGTGCAGATTTTGTCTGGTCTACAGGTAGTATGAGTCTGCGGGGTGAATATGTTAAAACGGAAATTGGTGAAGCTGTAACTGGTAGCACAGCAGGGGAAAGTGCTATCTGGGAATCTCTTTATGCGCAGCTTGCATATCGATTACCTAAATCAAAATGGGAAGGTGTGATTCGTTATACTGACTTTGACTCGCCGCATAATAGTGAGGATGTTACCCAAACGATGCTTGGTATCAATTATCTGGTGTCGAATAATTTTATCGCAAAACTTGCATATGAAAGTAACGATGGAACCGTCGGTGAACCTTCAGATAATGACCGTACGTTACTTCAATTAGCTTACGGATTTTAGGAGATAATCATGAAAAATAAATTAAGTAACATTTCTAATTCGTTATTTAAACTAAGTGCTGTGGGATTAATATTGCTCTTTAGTTATAGCGCACCAACAACTGCAGCAGATTTTCCACAGGCGGGTAATTTGTCCAACGGTTCAAAAGTATGGGCGAATAACTGTAACCGTTGCCATAATATCCGCGGACCCAAAGAGTTAAGAGATGATCAATGGATATCAACTTCATTTCATATGCGCTTACGAGCGGGTTTAACCGGCCAGGAAACGAGAGATTTAATTACGTTTCTGCAGGCGTCTAACACTAAAACAGTAGCCTCGGGTGCTACACAGATTGCAGCAGTAATAAGTAAAGGAGGTACTGCTAAAGAAACCTACGAAAAAACCTGTATAGCCTGTCATGGTGCCGATGGTAAAGGAGCCTTTCCGGGAACACCAGACTTTACCCTGAAAGAGGGGGCTTTATCAAAATCGGATGAAGTGTTAATTGAGAATATAAACAATGGCTTTCAGAGCGAAGGCTCACCCATGGCAATGCCACCCAAAGGGGGAAACCCGAATCTTAGCGAAACAGATGTTGGCAATGTTCTGAGTTATATCCGCAAAACATTTGGTAACTAGGGAACCTCTGATTAAGTCTGGTTAGAATTTGACTGAGAACATTAGGCTGAGAAAATATTGGTTATCTCAGTCAGTCTAAAATAATCAGACTTGATCAGAATATTCCTGAACGATAAAAATATTCTGCCAGGCTAGCATGTGTTAATTCATTTGTCTGGCAGGGTGACAGTATAAAAATTTTCATGAAAAGCCTGAGATTTGAATTTTTTTTATGATGCAGAGTCAGAGTAGTAGAGGTAAATCAATAAACCTCAACAACTAAAGGTGATCAGCATGAAAACAATATCAAAAGCGCAGTTACTATCTACTTTAGTGCTTACCGGTGCTATTTTCTTTTCTGCAAATGGTTTTGCTAACGATTTTCCAATGCATGCAAAACTTGAAAAATGTGAAATGGCCTTTAAGAACATGCAAAGTGGAAAAATGTCACAGGCCGATGCATGGAAAGCACGTAAACAGCATAAGATACTGGTTAGGGAAATTCTCGATAATCTGAATAAGCGAAATGCACAGGTTTCTACCGCAACCGGTGAAGAGTTATCAGGAGAGGAAATATTAAATAACTTTAAGGTTATGGGGCGGTTGTTGTCAATGCTGGCGACTGAACATCCTGCTGAAACTGATGACTGGGGTGAAACACTGGATTGATTTATTATGTAAGCTGTCTGGCTGTGTGATGTTGTTCACAGTCAGATTTTTTTGGTTAAGTTTATATTTAGTTATGGGTAGAAAAACTTAAACTTAAACTTAAACTTAAACTTAAAAAATAGTAGTGGAAAATTATTTTCGTGTTTAAACTGCTTCATTCTTCCAGTATGTAGTTATTCAACCTAAATCTGAAATATCATTAAATTAATATTAATTCTCATTGCTGTCCCGTTAACTTAAATAATGTCGTCATTCCCGAATGCTTGTGTCGGGAATCCAGTGACTTTACAGCGTTTAAGGTAGCTGGATCTCCGACCAATGAAATATACATGGGCATTCGGAGATGACGATTTTGTTGCATTGAATGCTCATGTCTCATCTAAACTATTACGTAGTAATAAGTTGATAGTTCAAACTATTATTGAATTTCAACACACGTTAATGGGGCAGCACTGATTAATTCTATAAAGATTAAATTATTTAAAATATTAGTTTTTCCTGATGTTGAAAATACTTATTTACCTCTTCAGGATTAAAATATTTATCCACTGAGGGGCATAGAGCATCTTCGGTAAAATTGTACCTTGCAGTCGTATAAATTATATTTTTACACCATCTTATATTCATTTCAGTGATGTTTTGCCTTTTAAACACATGCTCAATGATGCTTTGACAGGTGCAGTTTGCTACACTCACCCATAGCATATTAAAAAAACCAACGGCAGAGCCTAATGAATGCAGTCATCAACCAGAGTGAAAAAAAGCTAGATGTACAGGACGTACTTAAATGGCTTGAAGAAGACGCCATGGTGTCTTCTGAAAATGCACACATGCTGCGCACCCTGGCGGTGGGTAAAGAATATAAGGAAAAAAATCCAATCTGCGTGATTGCAGAGCGTCAGTGGATTGATCAACGCAATGGGCATAGCCTGTTGTCTTTAGAGGTGCTGACGACCTGGCTGGCTGAAAAAGTGGATATGCCTTATCACCGCATTGACCCGTTAAAAATTGAAGTGACAAAAATCACAGCCGTTATGTCCTATGCATATGCGGCACGCTTTAATATTTTACCCATTTCAGTTGATGATAAATTTATTACCATTGCGACTGCCGAACCCTTTGTGAAAGAGTGGGAGCATGAGCTTTCACGCATCAACAATCAAGAATTCAGGCGGGTTATCTCTAACCCGGACGATATTTCCCGTTATCTGTTAGAGTTTTTTACGGTTTCCAAATCAGTTAACAAAGCCGAGTCTGAATCCCAGGGCAAGGGTAATGAAATTGGTAATCTCGAAAGTCTGATGCAGTTAGGCCGTGCGGGAAAACTCGATGCCAACGACCAGCATGTAGTCAATATTGTTGACTGGTTATTACAATATGCGTTTGACCAGCGCGCCAGTGATATACACCTTGAGCCTCGCCGGGAACAGGGCAATGTGCGCTTTAGAATTGATGGTGTCATGCATCAGGTCTATCAGGTGCCGGCAGCTGTAATGGCGGCGGTATCCAGTCGCATAAAAATATTAGGCCGAATGGATGTGGCAGAAAAACGCCGTCCGCAGGATGGCCGATTAAAAACCCGCACACCGGATGGCATTGAAATTGAATTACGTTTATCCACTATGCCCACCGCCTTTGGTGAAAAACTGGTAATGCGTATTTTTGATCCGGAAGTGCTGGTGAAAAATTTCCGTGAACTGGGCTTCAGTCAGTCGGATGATGAACGCTGGCAATCAATGATTTCCAGACCCAATGGCATTATTCTGGTGACGGGTCCAACAGGCTCCGGCAAAACCACCACACTTTATACCAGCCTCAAACAACTGGCGAAACCGGAAGTGAATGTGTGTACGGTGGAAGATCCAATAGAGCTAGTGGAAGGCAGTTTTAATCAGATGCAGGTGCAGCATAATATTGGTCTGGATTTTTCGACCGGTGTGCGCACATTATTACGTCAGGATCCGGACATAATTATGATTGGTGAGATTCGTGACAGGGAAACCGCAGACATTGCAATTCAGGCAGCACTCACCGGCCATCTTGTCGTATCAACCCTGCACACAAATGATGCGCCGTCTGCAGTCACCCGTTTAATGGAAGTGGGTGTGCCGAGCTATTTAATTCAGTCAACTATTTTAGGCATTATGGCACAGCGACTAGTGAGAGTTTTATGTTCGCACTGTAAGCAGGAAGCCAAAATAGATGACACCACCTGGAATACACTGGTAAAACCCTGGAAGCCTGCCAAACCGGTAAAAATATTTAAACCTGTGGGATGTTTAGAATGTAGAAATACTGGCTTTATGGGACGCATGGGTTTGTATGAAATGTTTACTTTTAGTGATGCGATTAAAGAGCTGGTGGTTGAAAATATTAATATGGCTAACTTTAAAAAACTGGCCATGAAAGAAGGCATGCGGCCCCTGCGATTAAGCGGTGCTATGAAAGTTGCTGCGGGCTTGACCACAGTGGAAGAAGTGATGAGAGTTGCACCACCGGTTGAGCATTAATTTTAACGCTTCAAAAAATTAAAGACACATCCCTGTATTCTTAATGTCTGCATTGTTCAGTTCATTATTATGGCTTTTAAATTAATTACTAACGCAACAGGTTTTTATACTCACTATTGTGTTGAGTGGATAAAATCTGAATATGCCCGTGAACCAGTAAATAATTTTCGCAATTATCGCACTGTCTGAAAATGGTCGTGTTTTTGGGTGCATTGACTTTTTGAGACTGCTGATTAATATATTCAAAATATTTTTTTTAAGCCGCTCCGTGAGTAAGTGGTTGGTGTATGTATGTGTCTGGCATTAACTTCTGTACCAGTATTTATTTAACACACCCATCACTTTATCAGGATAAACCCACGAACCCAGACTGCCGTTATAACGTGCCAGTGCCCGCCGAATATTACCTTTTTCCATATCCATATAATATTTTAAAATCGTACAGCCCATGCGCAGGTTGGTGTCCACATCCATTAAATTATCCTGCGGATGACCAATTTCTTTTAACCAGAAAGGCATAACCTGCATTAGCCCCTGTGCACCGGAGCGGGAAATGGCATAGTGATCGAAACGACTTTCAATATCGATTAATGCAATGATTAATTCCGGTGGCAACTCAACCCGGCTGGCTTCCCGGTGAATGCTGCGCAACAGCATTAAGCGGGTGTCATAATTTTTAACGCGAATTTGTAGGCGGGTTGCCATATCAAGTAACCAGACTTCCGCATGAAAGCGATCATCGAAACTACTGGAGTGGTTAATGGCGGTGATTAAACGTTTGCGAAGTTCCGGGTCTACAGAGTCGGTTGATGCGTGTAGATTATTAAATAGTAACAGGGAAAATATACACGAGATAAGGAGTGTTTTTTTAATAGAAAAATAATGTGAAAATAACCGCAAATAACCGCTCCTGCGCAGCCATGCACCCGCTGAATTAGTGCATTCATGCACGGCAACGAAAATATTATTTTTGTGCACTTGCCATACACTGTACAAAAAAGCTTTTGTTTTTATTAGCGGCCATTTGCGGTTATTAGCGTTCATTTGCGTTTTCTTTTTCTTTACGCTTTTTGGCGTAACAAAAACTCAACAATACCGTCAAACGCAACATCCTGTTTGTCATCATCAGTGCGGCCCTTATATTCTATTTTAGCATCATCCAGCCCACGCTCTCCCAAAACTAAACGGTGCGGGATACCAATCAGTTCAATATTTGCCAGCATCGAACCTAAGCGATCTTTCGCGTCAAAGAATAATACATCCAGCCCTGCGTCGGTGAGGTCTTTATAAAGTTTCTCTGCCGCATCTTTTAAACGTTCAGACTTCTGCATGTTTATGGGGGCCAGTGCCACATCAAATGGGGCAATATTTTGTGGCCAGATAATGCCACTATCATCATTGTTCTGTTCAATGGCGGCGGCAACTACGCGGGTGATGCCAATGCCGTAACAGCCCATGGTCATAATTTTTTTGGCACCGTTTTCATCGAGCACCGATGCCTGTAATTTTTTGCTGTACTTATCGCCCAGCTGAAAAATATGCCCTACTTCAATTCCGCGCACAATGGAAAGTGTGCCTTTGCCATCCGGGCTGTTGTCGCCTTCAAGCACATTACGCAGGTCCGCAATCACAGGTTCGGCAAGGTCTCGGCCCCAGTTCACATCCTTAAAATGTTTTCCATCTTCATTAGCACCGCAAACAAAGTTGGCTGCATGGGCGGCGCTATGATCGGCAATAACGGTAATGTTTAAATCCGGACCAACCGAACCCGGCGCACAACCGGCGGTAACTTTAACCTGTGCTTCGCTGACAAGGTTTAATGGCGAAGCGACCTGTTCTAACTGCTCGGCTTTAATTTCATTAAGTTCATGGTCGCCGCGCAATACCAGGGCTACAACAGCGTTTTCTTCTGTGCCATCAACCAGCAAGGTTTTTAAACATTGCTTTGCCTCGATGTTTAAAAACTTGCTTACCTCTTCAATGCTATGTTTGCCCGGTGTTGCAACGCTAGATTTTTCTTCACTGGCGGCCTCACGCTCACCCTGTGGTGGTAGAGCCGTTGCTTTTTCAATGTTGGCGGCATAGTTAGACTCGCTGGAAAAGGCGATGGCATCTTCGCCGGAATCCGCCAGCACATGAAATTCGTGTGAGCCGGAGCCACCGATGGAACCCGAATCAGCCATTACCGGTCTAAAATCCAGCCCGAAGCGGGAGAAAATGTTGGTGTAGGCCTGGTGCATGGCATCGTAAGTTTGTTGTAGTGACTGCTGATCTATGTGAAAGGAATAGGCGTCTTTCATTATAAATTCACGGGAGCGCATGACCCCGAAGCGTGGGCGAATTTCATCGCGGAATTTAGCCTGTATCTGATACCAGGTAATGGGCAGCTGTTTATAGCTGGATAATTCCCGCCTGGCCATGTCGGTAATAATTTCTTCGTGGGTTGGGCCGAGGCAGAACTCACGGTTGTGGCGATCGTGTAAACGTAGCAGCTCCGGCCCATATTCATCCCAGCGGCCAGACTCCTGCCATAATTCAGCGGGCTGCACCCCGGGCATGAGTACTTCCAGCGCATCGACTTTTTGCATCTCTTCACGCACGATGTTTTCAACTTTGCGTAAAACGCGGATGCCCAGCGGCAGCCAGGTGTACAGGCCAGATGCCAGACGCCGTACAAGTCCCGCGCGTAGCATTAACTGGTGACTGATAATTTCAGCATCGGCGGGTGTTTCTTTAAGGGTTGAGAGTGGAAATTTTGATACGCGCATGGAGGTTTCCGTATTAAGGGTTAAAATGCCGAATAATTAAAAAAATATTTATCAGGACATGTCGAATTGCAGGTGATTTTACAAAACTATTGGGGGCGGGTGTATAAGTATTTGCTACGAATGTGGGTATTATGGCTGATTAGTGTAGTTTCTTTCCCGATTTCATCTTTTGCGGCGATAAATGCAGCACCACTTGATGCTGCAATAGATCGTGCCAGACAGTTGCAGCTGGGGCAGCACAAAGCCTGGCTGAATCTTCTGCATTACAAAAGTACATTGCTGGGCGCGCGACAAAGCCAGGTTGATGATGTGGATTTTTTTCTGGCACCTAACGGTGCACATAACCCGCAGGCAGAGTTAGAAGCGGATTTACGTGGTTTTTTCAGTTTTAAAACTTCGGCACACCCACGCTGTTTATACCCTGCACGTTTTCACTGGTTAAACTCAAAATTAAATTTTACTGCAGATCTGCCAGAAATAGATTGCACTAAATTCAACACCTGGAAAGCAAAGTTTCAGACGGATCAGGTGACCCTGCTATTTCCCAGCATGTATCTGGATAATCCCGCATCTATGTTCGGCCACACCTTTATTCGATTTGATCGGGCAGATAAAAATCATTTGCTGAGTTATACCCTAAGTTATGCGGCGGCTTATGATGCGTCAGACAATGTACTGGTGTATTCATGGAATGGAATTTTTGGTGGCTATCAGGGAAAATTTTATATTCAGGAATATTATAATACGCTGCAAAGATACAGTGATATTGAGCAGCGAGATATCTGGGAGTATCAGCTTAATTTGAATCAGCAGGAAATAGATCAGCTGCTGCGTCATTTATGGGAAGTGCGAACGACTATTTTTGATTATTTTTTCTTTCGAGAAAATTGCGCATATCGTTTGCTGGCGCTGCTTGATGTGGCGCGGGAAAATATAAACATGAGTATCGATGCCTACCCTTTATTTGCCATACCGGTTGATACCGTTCGCGACATTGAAAAAGCCGGCTTAATTAATCATCGCCATTATCGGCCATCAACGCATCATAAAATTGCACAAATGGTGGAGCAAATGGGAGAGACGGCAACACGGGCTGCTATTTCATTGGCGGATGTTTCTAACGTTGAGCAAAGCTTAAACGATAGAGTTGAGTCCTTTTCTATAAACCAGCGGGCGCAAATTTTTCAACTGGCGGATGAATTATTAAATCAGAATAAAACCTTAACGGCATCACAGGAAACGTTGCAGCTGGATATTTTAAGTGCCAGAAGTAATTTAACTGTTAACCCTAAAGACATTGAATTTATTTTCAATGGAGTACCACCAGAGGTGTCCCATAAAACCGCGCGTTGGAATTTATCTGCTGGTGAGCGTGAGTTTGATGGAAGTAACAGTGAAAGATTTTATGAAATAGGTATTCGGCCCGCCTTTCATGATTTTCTGGATGTTGCAAAAGGCTTTATTGATGGGGCTTCAATCCGTGTACTGGAAACAGAGTTGCGTTGGTATCAGCAGCAGGAAAAACTTAAATTACAAAATTTAAATATTTTTTCTGTGCAGTCTATTGTGCCGGTAAAACCCTGGGCTAAACCTCTGTCCAGGAAAATATCTTTTAAATTAAAGCAACGGGATATTAATGTAAGTGAGCAGGTATTAGAATTTGCAACTCAATTTTCCATTGGCTATGGTGCGGAACTAAAAAGCACGTTAATCTATGCACTGGCAACAGCCCAGCTTGAATATGCAACCGAATTAAATAAAAACCATGGATTATATCTGGGTGCGGATTTTGGTGGCTTATGGTCTTTTTCTGCGGGTGATTTTTCAGGACAGACTGAAGTTAATTATCAGTTTCTGCAGCAGGTTTCCGGTGAACAGGGAGATATTCAGAAACTAAATCTGGGGGTGCAGTTTAATTTTCTAAAAGATCATGCGATTCGTTTTGAATATGAAAAAACGGCTTACGAATTGTTCGATGTAAGCGAGATGAAGTTAAATTATTTAAAGTATTTTTAAAAGTTTTAGCAGTAGAAATTAGAGAAAAAATATCTTTAATGTAGAAGCGAGCGTTAACTCGCGTAATGTCGGTAAGAAAATTTTGAGTTAAAGCTCACACCTACGAAGAAAATTATTTATTTTTTGGCTAGTTCTAGTTATCTTTTAATACCAGAGTATCTCTGGACTTTTTACCACATAACTTCTATCCTTGCCGGATATAACTGCTAATGGATGGAGTCTATGGCACTGACTAATCACGGCATACCCAGCTATTCTTTTGCGATGTTTCTCGCTTTTGCGTCATTCGGCTCCTATATCTGGAGCAGCGACCCATTGAAGACTGCGCGTCCCCAGTCTAAAAATCTCCCGGCAATTTCTTCGACCAGCTTAAACTCTATTTCCGCCCGTTTGTGGCAGGATCCTTTTCGGGTAATTTATGCGCGCAACAAAGATGATAAAAAGGTAGATATTCAGAGTTTTAGTAATGGTGGATTAAAGCTTGAAGTCTCACAGTACCTTAATGATGGATCTCAGGCTGAACTATTAACGTTAGGTGTTATGGTGTCGACTGAAGCCATATCCGATGCGGAAGAACGACGGCGACGCAATCGTTACGCCCTGGTTTCTGCACTTTCAAAAGCTGGTTATGTGCCCGAAGATGCGGGACATGTTCAGGTGGGAGAGATGCCCGACGAAGATGCATCCCATGAGCCAATGATTCTTCCCTATGAGTGGTATCAACAGGAAGCGGGTAAATCGGTTTCTGCAAAAAAAATATTATTGCTGTGGCTAGATGCTTCCCATTACAGCAAAACTCCGTATGAACATTTTATTAAATTGATAGATACTCTGTCGGATGACAGTGATGCACGTAAGAAATTAAGGTTGGCAATTTTGGGGCCTGCGGGTTCAGGTGGTTTGAGTGCGCTTATTAAAAATGCGGCTAACAAAGTTGGTGATAGTCATTCAGCACAGGTGCAGGCATTATATGATTCAGGGATAGCGGGTCTACACATATTATCACCCAATGCGACGGTTGCTAATGATCGTTTATATGCGGATGCAAATGCCTGTGAACAGAACAGTCATTCTCTGGGTGGTACACATAATCAAACATGCCTGGAAAATCGTTTTTCAGTTTCAAAGTGCATTAGAGGTAAATTTTGCTTAACGTTTAATCGCACAATTCACAGCGATGACAAATTAATGTTTGAGTTAACCGAAGAGTTAAAGTTTCGTGGTATTGATGATGTGCACTCCCATGTGATTTTATTATCCGAGCTAGATACCAGTTTTGGTCGCGCCTTACCCGTTTCTTTTACCGAAAAATTTTGTGACTATAAAGACGATGATGATAAGTATAGTTGCAGGGAACATATCCATGCATTTACTTATTTGCGTGGCATTGACGGGGTTGCACCCGGTAGTATCGCGGATATAGGTTTATCGAGTTCAAAATCATCAGCGTCTAAAAAAACCAATGCGCAACCCAGCACGGCTGAGTCAGTTCGCCGTCCGATCGGGGCTGGACAATTTGATTATTTGCGTCGCATTGCCGATGAAATTGTACAGATGGATAAGGATTTTAGAAAATTTAATGGCAAGGGTATTCGTGCCATTGGTGTGCTGGGAAGCGATGTATACGATAAATTATTAGTATTACATGCATTGCGCTCCCGATTAATGGGGGTGACTTTTTTTACTACTGACCTTGATGCACAATTTCTCCATCCGAGTGAGTATGGCTGGACGCGCAATATGGTTATAGCGTCGAGTTTTGGTTTAAAACTGACAGACAAATTACAGGGCAGTACGCCACCTTTCAGGGATAGTTATCAAACCTCTATGTATTTTTCGGCAGGTCTGGCATTAAAAATAACCGATGAATATCTTAACCCTGCGAATACAGATCAGAAAACATCTGATCATCATCACTCGCATTTAGAAACACAAACTGATGAGCATGTCGACCAACAAAAATCTAAAAATGACTTGTTTGACATAATGGCTAACCTGCCGATAAGTTTGCGGCCACTGCTATTTGAAGTGGGTCGTAATGGAGCGGTATCCCTGACACCAAAAGACGCAAAAGATGAGCCGCCTATAAGAGTGTCGGTAAGCGAATCTTCTGCACATAGCCATATCCCGGATGAGTGTGAACCAACACTGCAATGTGCTTTGCACCCGAGAGACAATAAACAGGATAATGAACCGGTTCTGTTACTTGTGATTGCCATTTTACTTTTGGCTTTGTTAGCCCTTGGGCAGTTAAATGCACGGGCAAGGTATCAGTTGTACTGGTTGTCGGGTGCAATTATAGTGCTGGTTAGCGTGTCAGCAATTGGTGTCTGGTGCTCATCCAATAATGAGGAACCGTTTATTATGCTGGCGGGTATCAGCATCTGGCCGACAGAAATTATTAATAGCATGACGTTTATACTGAGCCTTTATTTTGTGTGTATTTCCAAACGGGCACTGGATAGCAATTATTTGAAAATTGGACATCGTTATCTGTTGTTCAGTCACATAGATAATACAAGAAATGATCAGGGTGTACCCCACTCTATGGCGACAGTTTCCTTTCATCTTCCCCATGAAAGTAATAGATGGGTTTATGTAATTGTTGGAATGTTACTGGTTTCTGCGGTGCTGGTTGCACTCCTGCCTCTTACTATTGCCTATGAATATATTTATTTGATGTTACTCGGCTGGGGAGTTTTATTTGGAGTCTGGTTTTGGATAATTTATAAATATGAGCCAGTGGCAAAAATTAATCAGTGGAATTCAGAGCTTGAACAACAAAAAATAGACAGTGCGACGCAAAAAACTAAAGTACCTATACAAACATTCTGGAAAACTTATGGTGAATATGGTTCGCAGCGCAATCGTTTTTTGCGAGCCTGTACGGTTGTATTAATTTTTCAGGCTTTCATTAGTATTGTTTTTACCCTGTTTGGTCTTGAGGCTCCGCCGTTGCGGGGTGCTATTACCCAGGGCGTTGATTCCGTTGTCACCGTTTTGAGTTTGCTGGGAATGTTGTTTGTGCTTTTTTATATGGTAGATGCCACGCGCCTGTGCATTGCATGGATTAAGGGGCTGACTGAAAATAATTACAACTGGGGGGATACCGGCGTTGAGAAGCTGGTGAAAGATTTAAATATTCCGCGCCAATATGCAATCTACTGGTTGAAATTACATATTATTGCAGAGCGAACCGTGGAAGTGGGTAAACTGATTTTCTATCCGTTTATCATTATTATATTAATGCTTTTTTCACGAATAAATTATTTTGATGACTGGGGATTCCCGCAAAGCCTGGCGATTATTACCAGTAGTTTAATTGCCATCGCATTATACACCGCCATTAAATTGCGTCAGGAAGCAGAAAATGTACGCAGTGAATTTATAGATATATTGAATATGGATAAACTCACCGTAGGTGGAAATGTTTCACTGGATGATAAACCCACCCTAACTCAGATTGATGAGCTGCTTGAGAATATCAGCGAACTACGTAAAGGTGCATTTCAGCCTATTCTTGAGCAGCCACTGGTTAAGGCCAGTCTGTTACTATTGGGCGGGGTAGGTTTATCGGCTTCACAATTCACCTATCTGGTAAATTAAATTTTTTTAGTTAAGTTTTTCAGATTCAGGCAGGTTTGTCTGGACTTTTATCCAGTTGACTTTTATTCTCGTGGGCCACATTCGGTTATCTCTGGAAAATATTATGCGTGCGTTTAAAATAATTAGCCTGTTTTTTTATTTTGTTTTTATGAATAGTTTTTCCGCTATCGCTGCAGATAATTCTGAAAGCAGTGGGCTGGCACTCTGGGGACATGCAAAAAATATTGAAATAAACTATAAACCACAAAAATTACTTTATGATTTAACGACTTCAAACCCGAAAAAACTCGATAATATATTAGACAGGGCCAGTTATCTTTTTAAGTTATATGATTCAGAAATGTTTAACAGTTCAATTGTTATTATTATTCATGGCGAAGCGATTCCCTTTTTTGCAATTGATCAGTTATCAAAATATAAAGAGCGAATGATTCGTGCAAACAGTTTAACCATAGGCACCACCATCGAATTTCGAATGTGCAAAGCGGCGGCAAAATTAATGAATTACAAAGCCCAGGACATTCACGGCTTTGTAACAATGGTGCCAATGGCGGATGCGGAGATTGTAAGGCTACAGAGCGAAGAGGGTTATGCTTATATGCGTTGAGTTAAAAGCATGTGTCGCATATTGTATCTTGTGTTTATCCTCAATTATTTGCAGTACGTTTTTCAGGGATACTCTAATCAAGCCGACCATCAATCATGAGTATTCGGAAAAACTTCCCGCGCAGACCAGCGTGCAAATTCTTCCCGCGTACAACTGTCCGCAGTATTAAAACGCTCGCCTTCAACCACTCGAAAAATCACCATATCTTTTTTCGGGTCATCTGAAACTGATTCATCAATAACGCGTCGTACACACCACTGTGGGCCGTGCAGGCCGTTCGTGTAAAAATGGTTGAGTTGAATCTGCTGTGTTGATAATCGCTGGTGTTTAGCGTGCTGCAAACTTAATTCAATGACCCGCTGTAAATCTTCGGTGGTCACATCCATTACTAAATCCATATCGGCAACGGCTTTTTCAATGGCCTGTTTATCGACCAGATTAGCACTGTTGGTTTCAGGCTGTGATGCCTTTGGCTTTTTTTGATCGGTAAAGCGCATCATCGCCGCACTGGGGTAACGCCGCCACGGGAAAAAATTATTAAACACAATGGCTACCATAAAAATGATGCTGACATTTAATAAGATAGGCATTAACACATATCCATAGCCCAGACTGTGAATTGCCGGTCCGCCAATAACCGCCGCCAGTGCAGTCGCGCCTCCGGGAGGATGAATGCAGCCGAACAAATGCATCATACCAATGGCCAGCCCAACCGCCAGCCCTGCGGCTAGAAATGCATCCGGCACCAGTTTGTAGCAGGTCACGCCAACCAACGCTGAAATCAGGTTGCCCCCAATCAGCGCCCAGGGCTGGGACAGTTTGCCATGGGGAACCGCAAACACCAGCACTGCTGATGCACCCATTGAAGGTACAATCAGCGCAGAACCACTGGCGCCAGTGACCTGAAAGCTGATCATGCTTATTAATGTAATACCAATCAGGCCACCAAGGCTGGCAACCAGTTTCTCTGTAATACTGACTGAATCCGGCTCAATGGCCAGAAATAGGCGTATTTTTTTTAACATCATTATTTCCCGGTTTTAAGAGAGTGGGTTTATAGGAGATTTAGGGCTTAACTCCCTATATCCCATGTCTAAATATCCTATGCCTAATTTAAGGATACTAATGGTTTATACCCCTTATTAGAAATATTAATTTATAAGTTGTATCTAAAATACATCTTATGTATAGTCTTGTTTTTATAATATATATCAAATACATCTTTAGAGGAAATTTTATGAGCAGTTTATACGAACGCATTGGTGGTGAAGCCGCAGTAGAGGCGGCAGTGGATATTTTTTACCGCAAGGTTCTGACCGATGACCGGGTTAATGATTATTTTGATGGCGTCGATATGGAGCAGCAGATTAATAAGCAGAAAGGCTTTTTAACCATGGTGTTTGGTGGCCCGAATAATTACACCGGTAAGGATATGCGCGAAGGCCATAAGCATTTGGTTGCCCGTGGCTTAAACGACAGCCATGTTGATGCCATTGTTGAACTATTGGGTGCAACGTTGCAGGAGCTGGGTGTTGCAGCTGAAGATATTCAGGAAGTAGCGAATATTGCTAACAGCGTTCGCGATGACGTTTTAAATAAGTAACAGGTTAAATGTCCGGACATATCGTTATGACACATATTATTTTTGATGATAAACAGATTGAGCTGGAAGAAGGGCAGAGCGTCCTGTCGGTGTTGCTTGATAATAATTATGACATTCCCAATAGCTGTCAGGCGGGGGTCTGTCAGAGCTGTATGATGCAGGCGGTTGAGGGTGAAATTCCCGCAGCTGCTCAGGCTGGACTTAAGGATACGCTCAGGGCGCAGGGTTATTTTCTGGCCTGTAGTTGCCAGCCGACTTCACCGTTGCGTGTGATGGCAGCCAATGATATGGATTTGCAAAGTCCAGCGACGGTTGTTGGGCATACACTATTAAGTGATGATGTTTTACGTTTGCGACTCAAGCCCCAATCGGATTTTGTTTATCGAGCCGGACAATTTACCAATATCTGGAAAACCGCTAAGCTGGCGCGAAGCTACTCCCTGGCCAGTGTTGCGCAACTTGATGATGTCCTTGAGCTGCATATCAGGCGTATCCCGAATGGAGAACTGAGTAGCTGGTTACACGATGAAATTAAAACCGGCGATGAGTTAAAAATACAACCGGCCTCTGGCGACTGTTTTTATGTGCCCGGCGAGGTTGAACAAAAGCTGCTTCTGGCGGGTACCGGCACCGGACTGGCCCCGTTAACTGGAATTGTCCGTGATGCAATTGCCCAGGGGCATAAGGGTGAGATACATTTAATACACGGCGTCAGGCGGCACCAAGATTTGTATCTTCATCAAACCTTACTGGATATGGCTGAAAAATATAGCCAGTTACGCTATTACAGCAATGTGCTTGAAGCAGATAACGACAGCCAACAAAAAACGAACAGGCCATTGGAACAACAAATTTTAGATATCGCGGTGGAGCCCGCTCAGTGGAAAGCCTATCTTTGCGGGGATGCGGCGATTGTTAACACCCTTAAGAAAACACTCTTTATGAGTGGTATGGCGATGGGCAGTATATACAGCGACCCATTCTTAATTAGTGCTTAATTAGTGCGGCTGCAGAGACAGATGTGTAGTTATTTAGCACAAATGCGTATTTACCTTATCAGCATGCTTAAGTTATAGTGATCATATGCAGTTAACTCATTACACCGACTATAGTTTGCGCGTTCTCATTTATCTTTCTTTACAGGAAAATGAGCAGCGGGTGACCATTACAAACATTGCCGAACATTTTAAAATTCCCCGTAACCATCTGGTGAAAGTGGTGCATAAACTGGGCTTGTTAAATTATATTAGTACCACTCGCGGTAAAAATGGCGGTATTTGCCTGCAAATGGCGGCGCAGGAAATCCGCATTGGTGATGTGGTGCGTAATATGGAAGCCCGTCTTGAAGTGGTTGATTGCAACTCACCCTCTCCCTGCCCGATAAAACCCAATTGTCAGTTAAAGTCTATTTTAAATCAGGCCGGTGAGGCTTTTTTAAATGTGCTTGATGAATATACGATTGCGGATTTACAACAAAAACCGGAACAGCTCAAAACACTGTTACAGTTGTAGTGAAACTATCATTAGGTCGTGATCGCCGTTTATATAATCTAGGGTGCTGGCTACGTGTAAAAAGTACCCCGTGATACCTCACGGATGATTGAAATTAATCATTGTCTTGCTAAATGTCATACATACTTTTCTTAAAATCTGCTAAAACCACCGGCAAGGGCATAACTGATGGTCTAGCGCCGATCTAGTTTATCGTGAATAAATCTATCTCAAAGAAAATTTAATGATTATTTTTAAAATAGTTGCAACCTTTTTACTTTCTCAAACGTGTCTGTACTTATGAACGTGAAAAAACTATGGATAAATCAGCCCTCGGAACAGGATCAGTTTGAAGCGCTAATTCAGCCACATCTAAAACAGCTGTATAAACTGGCATACCGCTTTAGCGGGCAGCAGCACGATGCAGAAGATCTGCTGCAGGATATATTGCTTAAACTATTTCCCCGTCTTAACGAAATGCAGGCCATTGAAAAGCTCGGCCCCTGGCTGGCCAGAGTTCTGTATCGCCATTTCATTGATAAGTTACGCAGTAAGCAACGTGCCCCGCTGCATCTGGTCGGGGATGATGACGAGCATATTCTGGAAGATTTCTGTGAGCCGGCGGCCGGCCCGGCAGCAACGAAAGAGACGGCCCTTTTACAGCAGCAGCTGCAGCATTCACTTGATCAGCTTAATGAAGATCAGCGTATTCTGATTATTTTGCACGATGTGGAAGGCTATACTCTGCAGGAAATTCATACAATGTACGACGTGTCGATTGGTACCCTGAAGTCGCGTTTAAACCGCGCCCGTAAACGTTTAAGAGAATTGTTAAAAAAAATGCAACCTTTTGAGAGCGAGTGTCGTGTTAATGAATAACAGGATACAAATTATGAATTGCACAGATATTGACACATTACTGGATGACTACCTTGATAAGGATTTGCTGCTACACGAGCAAAACTCTGTTGAGTTGCATATTAGAAACTGTACAGCCTGCCAGCAAAGCCTTAAAGAAGCCGAGGCAGTCCGTGAAGCGTTAGTTTCATTGCCATTTGTTGAAGCATCTGCAGACTTTGAAGACAGAGTTTTTGATGAAGTGCGTAAACAAAACCAGGGTGGTCAGCATGATCGCCGATTTCTAAATGGTTTTGTAACGGCTTTAGCGGCAAGTGTCTTTTTATGGGTGGTCAGTCCAGTGTTTAGTCCGATGATTTTTGCACCGCAGGAATCCTCGGATGGCGCCAATGTGATTTCTGTTGCAATGAATGAAATGCGTCCTGTCAGGTTGTTATTTGAAGCACCCGGAGATATTGCACAGGTTAGCCTGAGCATTGAATTGCCCGCGAATGTTGAACTCAACGGTTACCCCGGTCGCAGCCATTTAAACTGGAATACCAGCCTGAAAAAAGGGCAGAACGTACTTGCGCTGCCTATTAATGCCATTGAAGCAGGTCAGGGCGAGCTCGTGGCCCACCTGAGCTATGGCGATAAAACGAAAACTTATCGATTAATTTTGAAAACGACAGATAACGGTGTGATGAGCTATCAGGTTCAGCCCGTAACATCTGCTTAAAAAACTTTTGGAGAGCATTATGAAAACATTAAGCAAAGCAATCACTATGGGCCTGGGCATGAGCCTGGGAATGGCGCTGCCTTTGGGCGCAATGGCCGCAGCCGACGATGTAACCATCCGTGTAATGGAGATGAATGAAGTTTCTTCTGAGCATGTTATGGAAAATATTGAATTACCGGAAATGGCCAATGAGCATGCAAAAGAAAATGCTCAGCACGGTTTGGATCATGCAAATGCTAAAGCACCAGGTGATCATAAGGGTGATCATAAGGGTGATGGTGATCATGCAATGGATGAAGATAAAGAGTCTGGACACGAAATGAATCAGGACCGTGAAAAAGATATGAATGAAGAGCGTGAACAGGATATGGAGCAGGAAAGAGAAATGGAACATGAAACTGAAATGGAAGACAGTAATCGTGACAGTAGTGATGTGAATGATCGTGTAAATGAAGCGCGAGAAGAACATGAAGATGGTCATGAAAATGGAATAGAAGGCCCTGACGATCTTCAGGGGCATGATGTAAACAGACCTGAAATGGGTGGTCCAAATTCATAAGCTTTAACTTATGAAATGTATAAACCTCTTCCTGCTGTGCAGGGAGAGGTTTTGTTGTTATATCGAAAAAAATAGAAAAGAGTGGAATAAAGTATGACCGGCTTAAATAGAAAAATAAAATGTGTATGGTTAATCGTATTAATGATGATTTCGGTTGATGTTTTAGCATCTGCCAAAGATGATTTTAAACAGGGGGTTAATTTTTTCAATTCCGAAAATTATTCCGCTGCGGTAAAAAAGTTTGAAAGCGCACGTAAGCAGGGAATGCGTAACACGGCAATTTATTACAATCTGGGAAGCGCCTATTTTAAACTTAAAAATTATAAAAAATCTGAAGACTATTTTAAAATACTAAAAAAACAGCCAAAAATGAAATCTCTGGCGGAATATAATCTTGGTTTAATTGCGGTTCAGCAAAAAGATTCAGTCAAAGCCAGACAATATTTCAAAGCAGTTGTGCGTAGCAGTCAGGATAAAAAAATGCTTTATCTTGCGGATCAACAGCTGAAAAAAATTACTACAACTAAAACTGCATCATCTAAAAATAAGGGCTCGGTTTATCTTAGTGGTTCAGTGGGCTATGACAATAATATTAACTTTGCACCTGCGGATATAGGCTCTGAAGAATCGGCTGTTTTTTTTGATGCGTTGGTATCGGCGGATTATTTGATCAGTGGAAAAAAATCCAATGGCTGGACAGCTGAAGGTATACTTTACACCATTCGCTATGGAGATACGGATAACCCGAATATTAGTCAGGGTGCTTTTGATCAGGATGAGTATGGCGTAGGCCTGAAAAAAACTCAGAAACTCGCTAGCTGGAATACTCACTTGAAAGTGGCTTATGACAAGTTGACATTCGGGCCACGAGATTATCAATCTATTTTTAAACTCGAAGCCGCGGGTAAACATAAGTTATCCAGAACTGACAGGGTGTATTTACGTTATCGCTACGAGGATATTAGCAGTGATGATGTTGTGTTTGATTATCTTGAAGGCTGGCGACAGAAAATCAGAGGTGAGTTTCGTCGCTATAATAAAAATAACTCGACTCAGTTATATTATGAGTTAGAGTTAAATGATAGAAATGACTTTATTCCGGCGACGGGAAATCAGTTTAGTTATTCACCAACCCGGCATATGCTGCGTGGTAAGTATACGAGCAATTTAACCAGTGCCTGGCGTTTAACCGGCGATCTGTCATATCGTAAAAGTGATTATCCGTCGACGAATACACAAAGTAGAAATGATGATCGCTGGAAAGCCGCAGTTTATGCAAACTATCGCTTTGATAAAACCATGAAGCTGAAATTAAAACTGGAATACACCGATAATACTTCTTCGGATAATTTATATGTGTATGATCGGCAAGTGGTCTCTGTGAGTTTAAATAAACTGTTTTAATAAATTCATTTCTGCTGTTAATTACGTCAATAAGCCATAACGCACAAATTTAGATCGTTTATCGTTAAAGATTTTTTGGTGATTGCCGATATTTTTACCTGCAATCAGTCTTTTTTTAGGCTATATATTATTTTTCTTTGACAATAATTAAAGATGTAAAAGGTCAGTTATGCTGCGCAACTTTAGTATCCATTTTCGTCTGGGGGCCGGTTTTGCGCTGGTCATTTTACTGGTTATCGCTATTTTTGTTCCGGTGATTATTCAACAGGTTACCCGTGTGGTTGAGCAGGCGGAATCCCGTGAGCTGCATACCGCCTATAAGAGTGCACAAGATGCTATTAACGCCAAAGGCCAGCTGGCTAAGGCCATGAGCCTTATAGTGGCATCAACACCGCAGGCACAGAATGAGTTTGCTGAGGGTAACAGGGATGCACTGGCCGCCTGGACTGTGCCCTTGTTTAATGATTTAAAAAGCAAATTTGCGGTACGTCAGTTTCAGTTTCATACGCCACCGGCTACGTCATTTTTACGTGCTCATAAACCGGCAAAGTTTGGCGATGATTTGTCTTCCTTTCGTAAAACCGTTCTGGAGACCAATCGTAAAAAAACATTGATTGATGGCCTGGAAAAAGGCGTGGCGGGCCTGGGAATCAGGGGTATAGCCCCCATTAGCGTAAATGGTGATCATAAGGGGTCTATTGAATTTGGCATGTCATTTGGGCAGGCGTTTTTTGATCAGTTTAAAAAAGAGCATGGAAATGATATTAGCCTGTATATAAAGCGTGATAATAGCTTTTCCATCTTTGGTAGCACTCATAAACAGTCACTTAGCAGTGATGCGAATAAGCAAAGCGCATTAAATGGTGAGCCGGTTGTGCATTATGCGGTTACAGAAAGCGGTGAGTTTGCAGTATACCTTCATGATGTAAAAGACTTTTCCGGAAATGCTATCGGGGTTATTGAAATTGTCTTAGATCGTGGTGAGTATCTGGCTGCCATTGCCCGTATTCAAAATATTATGTTAATACTCGGGCTGATTGCATTATCGGGTGGTCTGTTTATTGCCTGGATAATTGGCAGTGGAATTACCCGTCCGCTCAAGCATGCGGTAAGTGCAATGAATGATATTGCGCAGGGAGAAGGGGATTTGACCCGGCGTTTAAATGAAGAGGGTAAAGATGAAGTTTCTCAGCTGTCCGCAGCATTTAATCAATTTGCAGAAAAAATCCGCCAGATTATTCAACAGGTGGTGGAGTCTTCAAGTCAGTTGAGTGCATCTGCCAGTGAAATGTCGGTGGTTACTCAGGAGACCTCAGCGGGTGCTTTACAGCAGCAAACCGAAACCGATCATCTGGCGACGGCCATGAATGAAATGACCGCTACGGTACAGGAAGTCGCCGGTAATGCGGCACAGGCTGCAGAATCTGCCCGCAATGCCAACACGACTACCGGCGAAGGTCAGCAGGTGGTTAACCGGGTTATCGCATCGATTAACAGCCTGGCTCAGGATATCGATCAGTCTTCGGATGTAATCGGCCAGCTGGAAACCGAATCTAAAAATATTGGTAGTGTACTGGATGTGATCCGTGGTATTGCAGAGCAAACCAATTTGCTTGCACTGAACGCGGCAATTGAAGCTGCGCGAGCCGGAGAGCAGGGCAGGGGATTTGCAGTGGTTGCGGATGAAGTGCGGACACTGGCTAGCCGTACTCAGCAGTCTACCGAAGAAATTCAAACCATGATTCAGAAACTGCAACAGGGTACGGAAGAAGCGGTGAGTGTTATGGGAAACAGCAGTAATAAAACCCATGATAGTGTCAGTACCGCTGCACAAGCCGGGGAATCGCTGAATACAATAAGTCAGGCGGTCAATAACATCACCGATATGAATTTACAAATTGCCAGTGCCGCCGAGCAACAGGGGGCTGCCTCGGAAGAAATAAATCGTAATGTTATCAACATTAATGAAATCGCATCTCAAACAACCGAGCGTTCACAACAAACGGCGCAGGCCAGTGAAAATCTGGCACGTTTATCCAATGAGTTGCAGGTGCTGGTTATGCAGTTTAAGGTTTGAATTAAGAATATATTTGATTATGAAATATTATTTAAACAATGTGGTTTAATTGACCGCGGACGTTAAATAATAATCCAGTTTAACATTTTAGCTCCAGACTTATTAAGTCCGGAGCTTATAAGCTTTAACTGATTTAGAATTATTTACAATGCTTTTCCAGTGTTTTATTGCTTTTGTTCATACGTGCTTGCTTTTCTTCATCTGAAAGATAGCGAATATTGCCGTCTTTATCTTTGCTGCGTATACGACCATTCGATTTCATTGTTGCCAGATTCTTGCGCACTTTTTCACAATCGGCTAAACGCTGTTTCTTTTCAGCTTTGGTTTCTTTAACCTCTTCAGGCTTGTCAGTCTTTTTATTCGCTGCGTCGTCCGGTTCACTGCCTGCTTTTGCATCAGCACTTTTTTGCCCCGGGCGCATATAAGTAGATTTATTTACCGGTGTGTGTTGAGGAACCTGCATTTTTTCAGAGGATGTATCTGTCGGGCGCTGTTGTCCGTAATGGACATTACCCTCAGCATCGGTCCATTTGTATATGCCCGCCATACTGATTGGGCTGCACATGAATGTCAGCGAGCTGAATAACGTGATATTACAAATATGTTGCTTAAAATTTAGGTTGTTTAAAATCATGGTGATTCACTTTTTTATTAAAGTTATTGCTTGATTTTATAGTAGATTTGCATCGATTTGTATATTTCTGTAGCATCAAAATTACCATTCAATCGATATATGACAACATAATCTTTGCATATGGCTAATTGCTTGGTACTATAACGCCTCCTTAGAGTCCGTATAAGTAAATGTTATGGCAGATAGACGACTAAAAGTATTTCATACGGTAGCCAAGCTACTGAATTTCACCAAAGCAGCGGATGCTCTACATATGACTCAGCCAGCGGTTACGTTTCAAATTCGCCAGCTTGAGGAATATTTTAATACCCGATTATTTGACCGGACCCACAACCGCGTAAGTCTCACCGAAGCGGGGCAGCGGGTCTATAGTTTTTCCGGGCGAATTTTTGAGCTTTATGATGAAATGGAAAATGCGATTCGGGAAATGACCGGAGATGTCAGCGGCGTAGTGACTCTGGGGGCCAGCACAACCATTGCAGAATATATGTTGCCATTTTTGCTGGGTGACTTTAAAGCAAAAAACCCGGAAGTGAATATTCGCCTGAAAGTTTCTAACACCGACGGTATTGTTTCGATGGTGGAAAATAATATTATTGATCTGGGTATCGTTGAAGCTTCGGTCAGTAATAAAAACTTACAGGTTGATGTTTGCAGAATGGATCAGCTGGTGGCGGTTGTGCCACCGAATCATGCGCTGGCCGGTTTGGATGTGGTTGAAGCGCAGTCAATTGTTTCCCATCCTTTTATCTGTCGTGAAGAAGGCTCCGGCACCCGTGAAGTTATTGCGGAGTATCTGCTGGAAACCGGCATTAAAGAACAACCTACTATCTGTCTTGAGCTGGGTAGCCCAGAATCCATTAAAAGTGCAGTTGAAGCGGGCATGGGGATATCCATTATGTCCCAGTCGACAGTGCAGAAAGAAATCAAGTTGAACACACTGAAGGCTATTCCACTGAATCCACCATTGGAACGTCCGTTCTCGTTTGTGCATCAGCGTCACAAGTTTAAAGTGCGGGCAATGGAAGAGTTGCTTGAGTTTGCCAAGCAGTATTGTCAGTCTCACCCGAAATAATTTTTTAGGTGGCTGTGACTTTATATACATTGTGTGTACTACACAGCAACCAGCATTTTGCTAACTAAACCCCGTTCAGCTTTCCTGCTACAATAAAGCAAAATTACTCAGGAGAGAAAGATTGAAACCCTCACCCCAGTCTTTGGTATCTATGTTTGAAGATCTTCCCGAAAAAGATCAGAATACATTATTTGAATTTGCCGAGTTTTTAAAATCCCGTGCACCTGAGCCCGCATCAAAAATAACAGAGCCCCTTGGAATTGTGCGTCCAGAAGAAGAAAGTGTGGTTGGTGCAATTAAACGCCTGAAGAAAAACTATCCGATGGTTTCCCAGAAAGAAATGTTAAATGAAACTTCAGAATTCATGATGCAGCATATGATGCAGGGTAAAGCTGCACAAGATGTCATTGATGAACTGGAAATGTTGTTTGAAAATAAATTTAAAATTACCATTAGTGCAACTCGGTCAGGCGATACAAAATGATTGACGTTTTACAGGAGTGGTATAACCGGCATTTTTCAGATCCGCAGGCTGTGATTCTTGCGCTAATGCTGCTTTTTGGATTTACACTGATAGCCCTGATGGGTAATGTGCTTACCCCGGTGATAGCCGCGGTGGTTATTGCATATGTGCTAGAGGGTGTGGTTCGTAAATTACGTCGATGTAAAATTCCCCATTTATTAGCGGTTACTCTGGTTGTGGTGGGCTTTGTTGTTTTACTGCTTGTTTTAATGCTCGGCCTGTCTCCTTTGATTTCAAAACAGCTGACCCAGTTTTTTCTTGAAGTGCCGAATATGTTGACGCAGGGACAAAGTTTACTGATTAGTTTACCCCAGGATTATCCCTTTATTTCGGAAACACAAATTCAGGAAATGGTCTCACTCATAAATAATGAACTGGCAGCAGCCGGGCAACTGGTTGTTTCGCGCTCACTTTCTTCTGTGGTTAATTTATTTACCATACTAGTTTATATGGTGGTTGTGCCGTTGCTGGTTTTTTTCTTTTTGAAAGACAAGGAAAGTATTTTACAATGGTTATGTCGTTTCCTGCCGAAAGAAGGTGGTCTAGCAGCCACGGTCTGGAGAGATGTTGATAAAAAAATAGGCAGTTATATTCGCGGTAAATTGCTGGAAATTGTGGTTGTGGGTATCGCTACTTTTATACCACTGAAAATACTCGGTTTGCAATACGCGGCGTTACTTTGTCTGTTTGTCGGACTATCGGTTATTATTCCCTATGTGGGAGCCGTTGCTGTGACTATTCCCGTTGCACTGGTAGCCTACTTTCAGTTTGGTTTAAGTTATGAGTTTTTATATGTCATGCTGGCCTACCTAATCGTACAGTTTTTAGATGGCAACCTGCTGGTGCCGTTACTGTTTTCAGAAGCCGTGGACATGCATCCGGCGGCGATTATTATTGCGGTGTTAGTATTTGGTGCGCTTTGGGGAGTGTGGGGTATTTTCTTTGCGATTCCATTAGCGGCATTAATTCAGGCGGTGATAACAGCGTGGCCTTCACCAGATGAGATTGTCGAGTGAGTTTAAAATAGACAGTATTAAAATCTTGCATTAGTAAGATTTTACCGGTGCACATAATAAGAAGGATACTATTTAATAGGCGCCGCGACAGAGAATATACACCTTGCGCTGCGTCTATGTAGTAAGGTTGTTAATGGCATTTTCTTTATACTAAGGTATTCTTTATTATCCATCTCATTAATATGTAGGCGTTAGATAAAGCGATGCGTAGTAATAATCAAAAGGTGTGTTTTTTTAAAATTGATAAGTGGCTATTTATGCTTTCTTTCTTTTTTACTTCTTTGTTTCATTTTACGCTGCCACCACATCCACAAACCGCTCAAACTTAAAAACATCATTAACAGTGCAACACCGTCCATAATATAAACACCCAGCTGGCCAAAAATTCGGCCACTGTGAATATCCAGAATAATACGTTCCAGAGGTAAGCCTTCACCCCTATATTGCACTAATAGTTGTTGCTTTAAATCGTTATCAAGTTGTACCTGCGGAGCCCATTTCATTTGCATGTTATCGATGGGCTGCCAGTTAATTATATCGTCATCCGCCTGCCACATGCTTTGATCCATCATTTTTATAATGGCTCTGTTTTCAAACATGCCGACGTGTTCTATTTCGGTTTTCTGTGCCAGCGGGTAACGGTCAATAAGCTCACCGTCGTGGCTGAGTAAAATTACATCACGGGATAGCACCAGTATAATAATTTCACCGGCATTGGTTACGCCTCTGATTTGTTGTTTATCATTTAGTAATTTTTTATTGCCGAAATAAATCTGATCATCTAACTGGCTAAAAATATGCTGTTCAGTTTTGTAACTAATTGAAGGCTCATGCGGATTGATTTCATACAGGCTCAGCACCAGCGAATTGTTTATGCGGGTTTTGCTGAGCTGTAGTCCATCGGTATGGTTGAGCATAATGCCGGTAATGGCCAGCATTATAATAAATAGCACCAGTAACAGGCCGAATCGTCTGTGCCATAAAAAAGCCGGGAATTTCTTTTTATGGCGAGTCATTTTTTCGTGCTGAGTTGTTGATCGAGGTAAAGTGCAATACGGGATACTTTTGTAATGGCGCGTACTGAAAGTGTAGCACCTGAAATACCATCTATATGGCGATCCAGCTGCATATCGTTAGTTAATGTTGCCTGTAAAAACTGTTTAGTAAAAAAATCATGGCGAATTTCATCACCGCGACTTTCCCTGAATGCCAGTACTTTAATGTTTTCTATTTTTCCGTTGTTAATCACGACACCAATGGTAATGGGTTTTTCCTTGCCGATTTCTTCCAGTATCCAGGCTGATTTTTTATCTTGTTGCCAGTAGCGTAAGCGTAATTTTCTAAAATCGTGGGCGAGTATCTGTTTAATATTTTCCCGATCGTTTTTCCTGAGCCAGAGCGCTTTGGCTTTGGGTTGATTTTGTGGGAAAGCCATGCGTATGAATTGATCAGGCTCAAGGAACTGACCACCGGCAAAAGCAGGAAGTTGAATGAAGCACAGGGTGATAAAAATGAAACGTGTAAAAATCATGGACGCGCATCATACCAGTTGTTGGTGAAGTGAGAAACCTGCTGTTGTATTTGCAACCGCAGGTTTCTCACAGGTATTTAGAACTGGTAACCAACGCCTAGCATAAACCCGTCGTCATCGGTGCCGGCGTTATCCAGCAGCTGATAGTTGGCTTTAACGACGACATCTTCGTGGGGCCAGTAACTTAAACCAAAGTCAGTCTGGTTACGTTCAGTATCATTGGCGCTATTAACCTGATTATCCCAGCTGCTCTGGCGGGCGTACAGGCCCCACTGGCGAGTCAGTTTATATGATGGCTCAACGTACCAGCCGCTTTGTTCATCAGCACCGGTGCTCTTTGGGCCGTTGCCACTTAAATCCCAGCTGGCATAAAGTGCACGTAATGCCAATGGGCCGGTTTGCCAGATGGCATGGGTTTCCAGCAAGGTTGCGCTGCCAGCGGCGGTATCGGTACTTTGAGTAATATCTCGCTGGTATTGTACAGCCGCACCCAGTTCAACACCGGCGACTCCGGTCCATTTGATGCGGGCGGTGTAAGCCGGGTCATTCATGGGGGCCTTGCTTACATTGTTGCGTCCACCACGAACCGCATAGTCATCAGCAGAAGATATCTGCAGGCCAGAGTGCATCGCCAGGTCATAGCTAAATGCACCAGCAAAACGGCCAGTTAAGCTTACGCCACCCTCACGCCAGGTTGTAGGGATAATGTATTTTTCTACATTGTTACGTTCTACACCGTAGAAAGTGGGAGGCTCGTGGGTTTCGTTAATCATGCCAACGGGTACCAGTAATATACCCGCGCGGATTGAGTTATTTTTGCTGACATCAAATTCTAAGAAGGCCTGTTCCATGGAAACTTCGCCATTTCCACCATCTGTTACCTGTGAATGCTCAATTTCTAACTCGGACCAGAAACGAATTTTGTCGCTAAACTCATGCCCCATAAACAGGATAAAACGATGCAGGTTGATCTGGTTCGTACTGTCTGTATTAATGTAATGCAGTTCACCATAACCGCCGATAGTGGTCTCGCCTTTCGAGCCGTGGCCACCAAAGGTTTTGCTGCGGGCAGTTTCTGCGTTGCCGTGGCTGTGAGCTGAGTCCTGAGTCTGTGCTGAGTTAGTGCTGGCTGGTTTGCCTGATTCAATCATATCGGCGGTAGCTTCAAGGCGCTCTAAAATCAGCTTGTTTTCAGATTTTAGTGCATCCAGTTGCTCCTGAAGGCTGGGTGTGTCAGCTGAAAAGGCGCTGGTTGATGCCAGTAATAAGGCACTGGCGACTGCATTTTTTAATGTGTTTGGTAAAAATTTACTGCTTTGCATTAGAACAGATCTCCGCGTCAATAAAATAAATTATGAGGAGTGAGGTCAGATTTTTAATGTGTTCTGCCGTGCTCGTCTCAAACTTGGGGGAATTATACATGATGGTGATGCGAATACAAACGATTCTCATATAGAAATGCATTTGAAGTTGATGGAAGTCAACCGTTTATTAAAAAGAGGGGTTGAAATACTGGGCGGATTAAGCGCCAGGGCACCTCTGATCAACCAATGGGTCAGCCTTAATGAACCATTGGCGTTTTGAGCATAAATATTTATGAATATTCAAAAGATATGCTTAAGTGATTGTAAATAAAGTACTATACGGGTTTGTATTGTTTTGCCATTGCTAGCACTTCATTCACATGGCCTTTAACCCTAATCCCGCGCCACTGTTCTCTGAGTGTACCTGTAGAGTCAATTAAAAAAGTGCTGCGTTCTATGCCCCTATATTCACGGCCATAATTTTTTTTCAGTTTAATAACGTCGAATAGCTTGCACAGGGTTTCATCCGCGTCAGATAACAACTCAAACGGTAACGCATGTTTAGCCTTGAAGTTGCGGTGTACGCGCACCGAGTCACGAGAAACCCCCAGCACAACGGTTTTAGCGCGTTTGAATTTTGCGTAGTTATCCCTAAAATCCTGACCTTCCTGTGTGCAGCCTGGAGTGTTGTCTTTTGGGTAAAAGTAAATCGCTATATTCTTCCCTTTAAAATCGTTGAGGCTAATAACTTGATCGCCGGTGGCGTGGGCACTAAAAGCGGGTACTTTTTTATTTAAAATAACGGACATTAATTTCTCATTTTTGTTTAACCGGCGAACTTAACTTCTGCATGCTTGCTGATTTCATCGCAGAGTGCGGTGAAAATATTTTCAAGCCGCGTCTTATCGTGTTCGTCTGGAATAGCAACCGCACTCTACCGTGAACATGGTGGGGTCCGAGTCAATGCCAGTAAGTTAAGCATTAAGCTATGAATACAATATTTTTTATTTATATTGCTCCCCTCTTTGAAAAAGAGGGGCTGGGGGAGATTTAGAACATACCAGGTTTTTACTCTATATTAATAGTGTTAAAAATCTGGAAGTTTTTAAATCCCCCTCAGTCACAAGATTAATTTTATTTATAATCGGCAATCATTATGCCCATATCTATACTCCCGTTTTTCTAAGGGGGAGGCATAACAAAAATTTGGACTATTTTTTATCCATATCAATGACTTAACGCTTAACTTACTGGCATTGGGGTCCGAGTGGGGTGTATGGTTGTCAGTTTGCATAGTTACAATGTTAATACTGTGTTGAGGCAGGTGTTAGCTAACTTAATGCACGATATCGAGGTTACCCATACCATTCTACAGTAATTTGATAACTGAGGTGATTGCCCTTCTTGCTGCGATGGATGGTGGACTTAATTAGCAAATTCAATTTCAGGTTTTCTACCGCTAAATCTTCTGTTGCTTGATACTGTTCACGATTAGGGTTTGCTTAAAGACGACAGTTTTTTAAAGAGGTAAATTTCGCAGTGGCAAATTAGTCGATCCACTGAAAAATTAGTCGATCCACCGAAAAATCTCAATGGTTTCGGGCTCACAGCTATTACATCCACCACCGCATGCGGTGCCCTGGGGGAGTTTGATTATCTTGCCTTTGACGATCCATTGCTCAAGAATGGGTCGAAGTGCATTCTGCTCCATGCTGAACTGCAGGGCTATATCTCGCAAAGAGGCCTGGTTATGGGTTCTCAGGTAATCTCTGATTTCAGTCAAAATCATATCAGGCCTCGCTTAGCTGGTGATTGGCTTTGCCCGCCCGGCGCATATAAAGCAGTACCAGACTGACAGTACCGATGATGGCCACTGACCACGCCAGTGAGCTCATGGGGTGTTGTTCGAATTTAGCCAGCTGGTAAAACAGGGTGGCAGCCGACCAGGCCATGCCGGTGCTCCAGGCCAGGGCAAAGCCCATCCAGCGGGGTCCAGCTTCACGGTAAATTGCAGCGGTTGCGGCAACACAGGGGGTATAGAGCAGAATAAAGAGCAGGTAGGCAAATGCCCCAATTTGCCCATCAAAGCGTTTTACCATGGCGCCGAATGTGGCGGTATCTACGCCCTGTTGATCCGCCGCAGCGTCTTGATCTGCGCCACTTTCTAGGACATTGAAACCCAGTGGGTCGCTCAGGTTGTTTAAAACATCCCTGAGATTTGCAGGGATGGTGAGCAGGGCTTTGTTGAGGGAATCACTGAGGGAAAAGGTCCTGTCTTTATTCGGTTCCTGCTGCGGTTGATCGAGACGTGAGTAAATGGCGTCAAGGGTGCCAACAACCACTTCTTTAGCGAGCACACCGGTAAAAATACCCACGGTGGCGGGCCAGTTTTCTTCTTTTATTCCCATCGGGGCAAAAGCTGGAGTAATGCTGCGACTGATTTCACTTAGCACGGAATCCTGCTGATCTTCGTTGCCAAAACTTCCGTCGGTGCCCCAGGAATTGAGAAAGTTAATCACGAGTACCATTAAAATAATAATCTTGCCCGCATCCAGCAAAAAACCTCTCAGTCGAGACCAGGTACGCAGTAATACATCGCGGGGTTTGGGCAAGTGATAAGTAGGCAGGTCCATTAAAAATGGCGATGCTTCACCGGGGAGTAGCGTCCATTTAATAATGAAAGCGGTGAAAATGGCAAATAGAATACCCACAATATAAAGTAGAAATACAATATTCTGCCCGCCTTCGGGAAAGAAGGCGGCAGCAAACAGGGCGTAAACAGAGAGTCGCGCGCCGCAGGACATAAAGGGAGCCATCATGACTGTGATAATGCGTTCCCGGTGGTTTTCCAGGGTACGGGTGGCCATTATTGATGGCACGTTACAGCCGAAGCCGACAATCAGTGGCACAAAGGCTTTGCCTGGTAAACCCAGGCTGCGCATCAACCGGTCTACAACAAAAGCGGCGCGCATCATATACCCGGAGCCTTCCACAAAAGACAGGAAGAGATATAAAAAGCCTATAATCGGAATAAAGGTGGCGACCACCTGGATGCCCCCGCCGAGACCATTGGCCAGCAAGACCCGTAGCCAGTCTGGTAGCCCCAGTGCGCTAAGCATTTCACCAAAGCCATCAATAAAAATGGCGCCGGCGGCAATATCGAAAAAGTCGACAAAAGCCCCACCCAGATTGATGGTAAAAAGGAACATGAGATAAATAACACTGAGAAAAATCGGGATGCCCAGAAAGCGGTTTAAAACAATACCATCAATACGATCTGACATAGAATAGCGGTATTCGTCCGGGCGGCTAACCACCTGCTTGGTCACTTCGCGGGCGAATCCGTAGCGGCAGTCGGCTAATAAAATATCAATATCTTCACCACTGTCCGCTTCAATTTTTTCGCGCAGCGCTCGGGCGTGTTCGAGTACAGACTGTTCTATCGTTTTGAAATCTTCAACCCCGGTGTCCCCATCCAGTACCTGGGCGGCCATCCAGCGGCAGTTGATATGTTCGCAATGGGTGTGATCTTCCGGCAGGAAGGCGAGTAAATCTTCAACCGCCTGTTCTATCGCATCCGGGTAGGGCAATAACTGACTGGGCAGGGTGTGTTTCTGGGATGCTTGCAGCATGGTCCGCATCAGCTCGCCGGTGCCCAGATTTTTATGTGCCGTGATGGGAATGACCGGACAGCCAAATTTTTCTGCCAGTGCCTGCTGGTCGATTTTAATATCGTGGGAATCCGCCAGATCCATCATGTTCAGCGCAATAATCATCGGCACCTGCATTTCTAGCAGCTGGCCACTTAAATAGAGATTGCGTTCCAGATTGGATGCATTAAGCACATTAACAATAAGGTCCGGTTCAGCTGATAGAATGTAATCCCGGGTGATTTTTTCATCGAGTGAGCGGGCGCTGTTATCCAGAGAATAAATACCCGGCAGGTCGACCACATCAAAGGGAATGTTCTGGTATTCAAACTGCCCCACCTTGCGGTCGATGGTGACCCCGGGCCAGTTACCGATTTTCTGGCGGGAGCCGGTGAGGGTGTTAAACAGGGTGGACTTGCCACAGTTGGGATTGCCCAGTAAACCGATGGTATAGTGGGAGCTTCGATCAGTGTTACCCTGATCCGTATCGCAGCAATTTTTACTCATACACCCGCTCGGTTTAGACCACACTCACCATAATTTTCTGTGACATACTGGAGCCAATCGCGATGCGACTGGCATCAAAGCCCACCACAATCGCACTGCCCCGGCGTTGAATAATATGCAGGCGGGAGTGAATGCTGACCCCCATGCTCACCAGACGTTTTTTAAGGTGTTTGTCTGCATTAACACAGATGACGCGCACCAGATCGCCGGGACTGGCTTCGGCCAGAGAGTAGCAGGAATCGTTGCTGTGTGTGGCCTGTGGCATGGACGAATAACTCAAATTATGGTGCGGGTTAAAGTACTGATTAATATACGAGCAGTTTAATTTAAACGGGGCTTGTTGGCAATGATAATTATTATCATTTGTGTTTTTGTGCCGGTGTGCCAGCCAGGCCTACCCAGGTCATCCAACAGGTCATCCAAAGCTATTAATGACGATTAATGGTTAAACCGGCTTGAATTCAACATCCATGCTTAACTCATCACACAGCGCAGCAAAGTCATTTTCCAGCTGTTCAGTATTAAGTTCTGCGGGAATATCCACCTGCATATTAACGCTGAACATAGGTGTGCCGGTGTGGGGGGCATGATCGCTTGTGGTCTGCATATTGACAATATTAATACTGTGCTGGGAAAGATAGCGCGCGAGTTTGTGCACAATGCCTGGATTATCCATGCCTTCTACGTTTATGTTGTAGCTCAGATGACGGTCATTTGAATGGCGACGGGTGGTAGGCTTAATCAGCAGGTTTAAATTGAGGGAATTAGCCAGCGTGTCTTTCTGCTGTTTAATAACCTCAATTGAAGCTTCACTTCCGGTCACCAGCAGCATAACCACAAATTCTCCGCCGAGCACACTCATGCGACTATCTTCAACATTTAAACTGGCGTTCAGTAAAACTTCGGTGAGTTCATTAACAATGCCCGGGCGGTCTTCGCCGATGGCGGTAATGACAAGTGACTGATTCATTTTTTATCTCGCTGATTAATATTAAGTTCTGTTTATATCATATATAAATCGATCAAAAGATCAAAAGAAGTTTGTTAGGCGCACTTTTAGCCAGCACCCTATTTATAAAAAACAGGGTAATCACGACTTGATCAGAGATTCCCTGGACCACCCTCTACTGCCGGGTCGGTAATAATGATCGGCACAGGCAAAAACGTAGGCATTTTTTGATAAATAATCCGAGGCATCAAAGCGCCCATCAAGCATATCTATAAACTGTGACAGACTATTCTGGCTGTATCAAAGGTAAGCTAAATAAACTGAGAAAGATAAATAAAATAATTTCATACTAGAAATTTAGGCTTAATTATAAATATTAAAAAATAGTCATAACGGCCTTCCCATGTAAGATGCAGTGTCTTTTTCAGTGTCTCACAATCTATACCGAACTAATAAAATGAGAGTAAATGAAATACACAATAAATTGTCTACTAAGGCCGACTCGTATTGGCCAGCTTGTATTAGCCAGTTTATATTAGCCAGTTTATATTAGTCAGGGGGCAAAAACGTATAACGGATATTAACGTCGCCTGCCACCACCTGCGCCTGCGGCGGAACGTGCCCGGTTAAATTGCTGATTACGTTGTACGCCTTGCTGGCGCGATTGGTAGCTGCGCTGTAACTGTTGCGTATTATATCCATCGCGGGAATGGCTGGCGGGGCGCTGTGTCGGCTGGTTTTTTTGCCAGCTATTATTGCTTCTGTTCTGCCAGCCATCGTTGGTTTTACGGTGCAGGTTGCCCTGTCTGTCAGTGTAAATATTATTTGCGCGGTCGGTTGCCGGGCGCGCTTTTGCCTGCTTGGTCACGGGGTTGACACGCGCTGCATTGCGCGGATTTTTATATAAATTGCGAGTGCTTGGGTGAGTACCTGGATGAGTACTTGGGTGAGTTTGTTTGGCATTAACGGGCAGGGTTGTCGGTCTATTCCCGGGTCTGTTACCAGGCCGATAACCTGAATGTATCCCACGGCGATATCCTTGATAATACGCATGACGATATGCATGGCGATAGGCATAATAATGTTGGGGCCCCCACCAGCCACCGTGATACCAGCCACCCAAACCAATGCTAAAGGTAAACGGTCCGCTGCTATAGCTCATCCCGTAGCCCCAGCCCATATAGGGATTCCAGCGAGCATAATAACCCCAGGTGGCCGGGCGCGGGTAGTACCCGTGATGATACCAGCCAGGATAATAATAACCCGTGCCATAAACAATGCTTGAACCATAAATATAGGTGTAGGTATAACCCGGGGTGTAACCCACATAAACGACTTCCGGTTCGGCTTTGTAAATTTTTACAAAGGTAATGTTGTACATCGGGGAGTCGGCGGGAATGGTGTAAATTTCATCGGGCACCGAGGTGGCAATGGTCCATTTACCCTTTGGAGAGGTAGCGGCGAACCACACCGCATTATCCACCGCGTAATATAAACTGCCGGATACTTTAATTACCGGAGTTGCGGTATTTACGGCGTAACTTAATGCGGTGCTCAGTATGGGTTTAAAAACAGGCTCACCGTCGTACTCTACTGCTAAGTTGGCGAGGCTGCGATTGATGGCAGCGGTTTGTGGGATTTGTGCATCGAGCACCGCTTCTTTTGCAATGTCAGTGCCGGGCACCGCATACAGTACGGTGCCCATATTTGAATCTTCGGGAATCGTTGCAAAATATTTCGGTAGTGATTCACCCGCTACATATGTCCATGGGCCCTGCATCGTGCTGCTAATATACCAACGCCCGGCGAGTAATACATAATATTTTTGTTTATTAATATCTAACAACACATCGCTTTCGGTGTTGCTCATGTAAAGCAAATCTTTTACACCATCCAGCGGTTTAAATTCGGCTTTGCCGGTGGCTGAAATTAGCTCGGCGGGTTTTGTACGAATAATAATTTTTGGGGCAGGTCCGGGCTTTTTATTTTCTTCGGAGGTTGTTGTTTCATTCGCTTTGTTTTTGGGTTGTTCCGGTTCTAAATCGGAAATGGCGCGGGATACTTCTTTAGCAACGGCCCAGTCGGCGCTTAAATCGCTGGCGGTATACCAGACATTTCTATCCGCATTTAAATAATATAATTTTTCAGTCGGGCTAAATATTATCGTAAACGGTGTATTCACAATACGCTTTAAACTGCGTTGGGGAATATCCTGCATTGCAGGTTCGCCATCGATAGTGATTAGAATGGCGGGCTCTTGCATAAAAATAATTTCAGGTGGGGCAGTGTTTATTTTTTGAGATGCATTTATGCGCTGGTCTTCTAGTTTTATGCTGGCTAATAGTTGTTCCATGGAAATGTGCAAATTCCATTTGGGGATTTCTATTTCCAATAAAGATTTAAATTCAGTGAGTTTTTTGTCACCGGCTTGCGGAATACGCACATTGGTGATTTTTACATCGGCAATGGTTGCAGAACGTTCTGATCTGTCGATCTGCAAACGGGCGTTAAACCAGATAGCACCGAATATTAGTTTGTCAGAGTTATTGCGCTCAATAGACACTGCAGCGCGAGCACTAAGCTGGTCGTCTTTTAAGGTTTCCGGTTGTGGCTGGTAAATGATTACCACGCCTTTGCTGGTTTTAATTTCCTGGGGCCACTGGCTAGTTTCACCGGCCTGTAAGTGGCTGCTTGTTAAAAGCACTATCGAGAATAAAGTGAGTGTGGCAAACAGGTTATTTAACATTTATAGAGCCTTAAAAGCTAGTAAAACACTGAGTTCAGAATATGTTTTATGAACTCAGTGTAAGGTGGATAATTAAAACATTAAGCCAACATCAAAGCGAAATGTAGTAAAGCCTGTGATTACTTGCAAATGGGTTAATAAAACAGGCTTATTTGTAAGCCGTGATTTGCCATCCAGTGTACCTCAAATTATAAGCAGGTGGACTTTGCCGTTCATTAAATTTATCATTAAAGCGCTGCCGTTATTGCTTTAATCAATAAAAAGCTTCGTCTTATGGCCTTAAACTTACAGCAGGTTTTTCAAATGTTAAATAAATTAGTAAAAATCTTATTTGTTTTATCTACTTCGTTGTTTTTGTTTTCATGCAGCAATGTAAAAAGCTCATATGATTATGACAGTGCTATCGATTTTACAACGCTGAAAACCTACCAGTGGGATACACAGCCATCAGCGGCTTTTAGCAATGCTAATCCGTTAATCGCAAAACGGATTGTGAAGGCCATTGAAGATAACCTTAAAAGAAAAGGTCTGACAAAGTCTAAAGTGGCGGATATTAAAATCAGTTATCAGATGAATTTTGAGAAAAAACTGAGCAGCAGTAATATTTTCGGTGGTGTGGGTATGAGCGTTGGCGGCTATAACCGGGGTAGTGTAAGCATTAGTAGTGGTAATCAGATACGCGAGACTACCGAGGGAACCCTGATGATTGATATGGTATCGGCCAGTCGCAATAGCCTGATCTGGCGTTCAACGACCACTAAGCCAGTATCGGGCAGGGATGCGAGCCCTGAAGAATCCGAGAAAAGAATTGGACAGTTGATTTTTTCCGTATTTGAGGGTTTTCCACCTAAGCAGGGTCAGTAGACAATATAATTTTTCTGCTCCCCGCCTGATAAAAGAGGGGCTGGGGGAGATTTGTTTTTAAAATCCCCACCTTTCAACGCGCCTCTTTAGTTTAATACGCTGTTTGTCTTGTAAATAAGGCCCCTACAAAGTACTATTTCCGGCTTGATTTAGCTGGCCTGTAACTCCTTTTTACAGGTGGCTTTCTACTCTAATTTCATAAAGGCAACAAACATGTTTCGTGGCAGTATGGTGGCGCTGGTAACACCCATGCATCCTGATGGATCCGTCGATTTCGATAGCCTGAGTCAGCTGGTTGAATTTCACATTGAAAATGGCACCAGTGCGATTGTGTCCATGGGCACCACCGGTGAGTCGGCGACGCTGGACGAAAAAGAGCACTGTGAAGTGATTCGGCGCACTGTGGAAATGGCCAATGAACGCATTCCTGTTATTGCGGGTACCGGGGCTAATTCCACAACTGAAGCCATTACCCTGACCAAATGTGCCATGCAGGCGGGTGCGGATGCCTGTTTACTGGTGACGCCTTATTACAATAAGCCCACACAGGAAGGTCTGTATCTGCACCATAAGTTGATTGCGGAAACGGTGCCGGTGCCACAAATTCTTTATAATGTGCCCGGACGCACCGCCTGTGACATGCTGCCGGAAACGGTGGCGCGTCTGGCTAAGGTCTCCAATATCATTGGTATTAAGGAAGCCACCGGTGATTTATCTCGTCTCACTGACATTCGCAAGTTATGCGGCGAGAATTTCGATATTTTCTCCGGTGATGATGCTACCGGTATCGAGTTTATGCTGCAGGGCGGGGACGGGGTTATTTCCGTCACAAATAATGTAGCGCCAAAAGCCATGTCTGATATGTGTGCTGCGGCCCTTGCGGGTGACCGGGCAAAAGCCGAGGAACTTAATCAGCCATTAACCGGTCTGCATAACGACCTGTTTGTAGAGGCCAACCCCATTCCGGTGAAATGGGCGTTAACCGAAATGGGCAAAATGCCCGCGGGCATTCGTTTACCCCTAACTCAATTATCCGAGCAATATCATGAAACACTGCGCATGGCGATGCGTCAGGCGGGTGTACTGTAAAATTATGTGTATGAAATTCGTAGCAAAAAAATTCTTATCTGAAAATTTATCAACAACATTCGTGTTACCGATTTTACTGCTGGGCGCTTTAGCTGGCTGTAGCTCAGATGGCGATAAACGTCCAGAGTACCTGGATGCCGCCACAGTTAAAGGTCTGGAAATTCCGCCTAAACTGAGTATACCCGATACACAGGGCGCCCTGCGTTTGCCGGAGCCATCGCAAAAAGCCAAATCATCAAAAGCGATGCAGGTTAGTTCCATTGCGCCGGTATTTAAAGGCCTGGAGTTGAAACATGATTCACAGCTTTACTGGCTGGAAATTGACATGCCAGTTGCGGATGTGTGGGCTAGACTCCCTGATTTTCTGGCGTCGGAAGGCATAACAGTTGACCGGGTAGAGAAGTTATTAGGCTTTATTGATACCACCTGGATGAATGAATATAAGGTCACTTACAAAACTGAAGGGGCATCGAGTAGCTGGTTTAGTGGTTTTTCACCGGACTATAAAGATCGTTTCAGAATTCGTCTGGATGCGCTGCCAGGCACCCATAAGACGCGTATGTTTGTCAGTCATCGTGGCTTGCAGATAAATGTCGGCAGCGATGCCTCGGCCTGGATACAGCGTGACAGCGAGCCATTTTTAGAACGTGAAATACTTTATCGTTTTGTGCTGTTCAGTGGCATTAGTAAAACCGGTGCAACCGAGCTGCTGTCCGCTTATCATAGTTATCAGCCCCGGGTTGATCGCATTACAGATACCTCGGATGAGTTTGAAGTAAAGGGCGATGCGGACACCATCTGGATGCGCCTGCAAATTGCCATGGACCGACTGGGTGTGGATGTCGTTAAGCGCGATAAATCCTCTGCAACCATGAGTTTACTGGTGGGTAATTTGAATGTGGACGAAAAACCACCGGAAGATAACAGTGGCTGGTTTGGTGGTTTGTTTAGTGGAAAAGAAGTGATCGTTGACGAAAATGAAGAATACGAAGACAATTCTCCAGTGGAAAATCAGCAGGCGGCTAAAGTTGCACCTGAAGATCGCATTGCTTTGCAGTTAAAGCAAATTGTCGGTAAAGGTTCCAGTAAAATTAAAATGAGCAATGAAGATGGCAGTGCTTTAAAAGGCAAACTTGTCTGGCAGTTTCGGGATGCTCTATTAAAGCAGCTTAAATAATTATTTAAAATTACTGCTGCCCCATTTACAATATTAAAATAATTTAAACCGTCATCCCCGATAAAAACATTCGGGAATGACGGTATTTTTCAGGCCAGATTCAGCGAAAAATTTTAACGCACACTTTTAATAATATAATTGTTTATTATGTTTTTACAAAAGAGATATCGTATGAAAAAAATACTTTTCCTGTTTGCTCTACTCTTTAGCTCCCATACCCTGATGGCGGATATTTTTTTTGACGGCTTTAAAGCGCAAAAAATTAATTCCTCGGTTTATGTGATTCATGGTCCGCTGGAAATGCCTAGTCAGGCAAACCGTGGTTTTATGAATAACCCGGCTTTTATTATTGGCGATAAAAGTGTGGTGATTGTTGACCCGGGCTCCAGCCAGCAAACCGGTGAAATGGTATTGCGTGAAATTAAAAAAGTGACCAACAAGCCCGTGTCTCATGTGTTTAATACGCATGTGCATGGTGATCACTGGTTAGCTAATGATGCAATTAAGCAAGGCTATCCGAAGGTCGAAATTATTGCTGACCCGCGTATGATAAAAAAGGCAAAAGCTGGCGCTGCACAATCATGGATAGATACCATGATGAGCATGACAGAAGGTGCAACTAAAGGCACTAAAATAGCTTACCCGGATAGCGCTGCAAAAGATGGCAAGCAACTAAAAATTGCCGGTTTAACCTTTAATATTCATTCGGTAGGTATTGCACACAGTGATAGCGATATTATGATTGAGTATGTTGAAGGCTCAACATTTTTCACCGGTGATAATGTGGGCTACCTCAGAATTTTACGCATGAGTGATGGCAGTTTTAGAGATGTCATTAAAGCGCTAGACCGTGCGATCAGTTTGAAAAAACAGTTTTATGTTCCTGGTCACGGTCCCTCGGGGGATGTGAAATTACCGAAACTGCAACGTGAATACTTTAATACTTTATATTCTCTGGTTGAAAAATTTAATGAAGAAGGCCTGGAAGATTTTGAAATGAAACCCAAAATCGAAGCGGCACTGAGTCAATTTAAGGACTGGTCAGGTTTTGAGGATGAGCTGGGTAAACATATTAGTTTAGCCAAGCTGGAAGTTGAGAAGGCTGAGTTTGAGTAAATCTCTCTCCTGCTCCAATATTGATCACTACGAATCTGTAAGTCCCAGGCAGTTCCTGCCTTCCCTCTTTTACTAAGAGGGGAGTAAAAACTTCCCCCTTAGTAAAAGGGGGATTGAGGGGGATTTCTCGGGGTTAATGTAAGCTTACATCAGCTCTTATTGCTCTATCTTTAAAGAGGAGCGAAGGATTTAAAGAGGAATGAAGGTGTTTTAAGCGTCTTTATCATGTTCAATCAGTGCATAAGCTGAATGATTATGAATGGACTCAAAATTTTCAGATTCTAATATATATGAACGAATTCGATCATCTGCATTTAGGCGTGCTGCCACATCACGCACCATGTCTTCCACAAATTTAGGGTTGTCATAAGCACGCTCAGTTACAATTTTTTCATCCGGACGCTTTAATAAACCATAGAGTTCACAGGAGGCTTCCTGTTCTACGATATCAATCAAATCTTCTATCCAGATAAAATCATCGGCTTTAACATTGACCGTAACATGTGAGCGTTGATTGTGCGCGCCGTAATCTGAAATTTTCTTGGAGCAGGGACACAGACTGGTAACCGGTACCACGACCTTTACGGCAACGTGATTTTTACCATCAATTCTGTCACCGTAAAAAGTGACTTCGTAATCGAGTAAGCTTTCCACACCGGAGGCCGGGGCTTTTTTATTCACGAAATAGGTAAAACTCATTTCAATGTGGCCGTTTTCCGCATCCAGTTTTTCGGTCATTTCAGACAGCATGGTGCGTAGCGTCTTAACGGTGATTTCGTGATTGTGGCTATTTAAAATTTCCACAAAGCGTGACATATGTGTGCCTTTAAAATTATGCGGTAAATCCACATACATATTAAAGTTAGCCACGGTGTGCTGTAAATGTCCGGAGCGATCTTTTACCTGTACCGGATGGCGAATATCCTTAATGCCGACTTTGTTAATGGCTATATGACGTTTGTCCTGGCTGTTCTGTACATCGGGCATTGTCTTGGCGTCGGTCATTATATTCTCTTTTGCTATTCGCTATAGGTTACACAGGCGCGTTCGGTTTCCCACAGGGTGAGGGAGCTAACGCGCAAAGTGTCAGTGTTAAGTTTTTTACCAATTTCCTGAAATATCCAGGCAGCCATATTTTCCGCGGTGGGATTAATCTCTGTGAAGGGCTCAATCTCATTTAAATAACGGTGGTCAAGGCGGTCGCATACTTCATTGGTGGCTTTTTTCATGGTCTTAAAATCAACGGCCATGCCCACATTATCAAGTTGGGTGGATTCCAGCTCCAGTTCAACCTTCCAGTTATGCCCGTGCATACGGCTGCAAGCACCGGGGTAGTCACGGAGCGTGTGTGCCGATGCAAAGTCGGTGACGATTTTAAGGGTGTATTTGGCTGGCATATCGGGTCTGCATATCTGGTCTGGGATTATATAGGAAAAAGGATGGCTAAAAACCGCAGAATTTTATCGGTTTTACATCTTATTAGCAATTGCTAATCAAAAGTACGCTGTCGGTAAATGAATGCAAATAACGCGAACTTTCCCCGTGTGTGCCTGACAGCTGTGTATGGAGATCTATTTTTTTATGGATTTTATAATCCCGGCAGCATCCAGGCCGCACTCAGCTAACAGCTGATGGGTGGAGCCGTGCTCGACAAAACGATCCGGCAGCCCCAGATTAATCACCTGATTATTGTGATCATTCGCCAGCAGCCATTCATTCACGCCACTGCCCGCACCACCGGCAATGACATTTTCTTCTATGGTAACAATAAGCGCATGGGCGCTGGCGATGCCGTGCAGCATAGCGGTATCCAGGGGTTTAACAAATCGCATATTCACCACTGTAGCATCCAGTTCCTGCCCAGCAATCAGTGCTTCAGATAACATACTGCCAAAGGCTAGTATGGCGATGCCCCTGCCCTGGTCATTTGGGCTCTGATTATTTTGCCCCTGGTTATTTTTGCTCTGGCCATTTTGACCCTGATTATTCTGTCTTTGGCGGCGAATCTCGGCTTTGCCAATTTCCAGCACTTTAAATTTCCTGTCAATTTCCGCGCCGGGACCCTGTCCGCGTGGGTAGCGTACCGCCGCCGGGCCATTGTGCTGGTAGCCGGTGGTGAGCATCTGGCGGCATTCGTTTTCATCGGAGGGTGTCATAATCAGCATATTTGGCACACAGCGTAAATAGCTTAAATCTAAATTGCCCGCATGGGTGGGGCCATCTGCGCCCACTAAACCCGCCCGATCGATGGCGAATAAGACCGGCAGATTCTGAATCGCCACATCATGTACTAACTGGTCGTAGGCGCGTTGTAAAAAGGTAGAGTAAATGGCTACCACCGGTTTGGCCATTTCGCAGGCCATGCCCGCTGCCAGGGTAACCGCATGTTGTTCGGCAATGCCTACATCGTGATAACGGTGCGCAAATTTTTCTGAAAATTCCACCAGTCCCGAGCCTTCGCGCATTGCCGGGGTAATGGCCACCAGCCGGTTATCTTTTTCGGCCATGTCGCATAGCCAGTCGGAAAACACCTGGGTGTAGGTGGGTTTGCCCGAAGTGGTGTCAAGTTTATCGCCGGTTTCCGGGTCGAAGCTGCCAAGGCCGTGGTACAGGCAGGGGTTATCTTCAGCGGGTTTATAGCCCCTGCCTTTTTGGGTAATTACATGCAACAACTTGGGGCCGGGCTGGGCGCGCAGATTCTGCAGCATTGTCACCAGGGTGGGGATGTCGTGGCCATCCACCGGGCCATAGTAATTAAAGCCCAGCTCTTCAAACAGGGTGCCGGGCATCATCATGCCCTTAACGTGCTCTTCAGTGCGCTGGGCTAAATCCCACATGGAGATTTTTTCCAGTACGCGTTTTGATCCGCTGCGCATGGTTGAGTACATTTTGCCCGACATAATCTTAGACAGGTGTTTTGATAATGCACCCACATTCGGTGAAATCGACATTTCATTGTCATTTAAAATCACCAGCAGGTCAGTGTCCGTGTCGCCACCGTGGTTGAGCGCTTCAAAGGCCATGCCTGCGGACATCGCGCCATCGCCAATAATGGCGACGGTTTTCTGTTCGCTACCGCGCATTTTTGCCGCCATACTCATGCCCAGGGCAGCGCTAATGGAGGTGCTGGAGTGGCCTACACCAAAGGTGTCATAGGGGCTTTCACTGCGTTTTGGGAAGCCTGCAAGGCCGTTGTGCTGGCGAATGCTGCTCATTTGTTCGCGCCGCCCAGTAATGATTTTATGGGGATAGGTTTGATGGCCCACATCCCACACCAGCTTATCTTGCGGTGTGTTGTAAACATAGTGCAGCGCAAGGGTGAGCTCAACCGTGCCCAGTCCGGCAGATAAGTGTCCGCCGGTTTGCGCCACCGACTGAATGACAAACTGACGCAGTTCATCCGCCAGCTGGTTTAAGCGGTATTGCGCAAGGGCGCGCACATCATCAGGGGACGATATGGTTTCGAGTAGTGGAAATTGAGGTTTTAAATCAGCCATTTTATTCGTGTGAAAAATTCATCCATTAAAGTTATCATTAGTGCTCGCGTTCAATGATATAGGCGGAAAGCTGGCGTAATATATCCGCCGATTCATCAAAAATTTCCAGTGCTTCAAGTGCACGTTGATGCAGTTCCAGTGCTCTTTGAGTGGCCCCTTCCAGCCCCAGCAAGGCGGGGTAGGTCGGTTTGTTCTGTTGCTCATCAGAGCCCTGGGGCTTGCCCAGGGTTTGCGTGTCGGCGGTGACATCCAGAATATCATCGTGAATTTGAAATGCCAGACCCACGCAGCGTGCGTAGGTATCCAGTGCTTCGAGTTTGGTGGCCTGAATATTCGGGCTGCACATGGCACCGAGTAACACGCTGGCACGAATTAATGCACCGGTTTTCAGCAGATGCATGTTTTCCAGCTGGTCTAAATTCAGTGATTTTCCCACTGCTTCAAGATCAATGGCCTGCCCACCGGCCATGCCGACTGATCCACTGGCCCGCGCCAGTAGTTGTATCATCTCAATTCGATTGTCGGCGCTGATTTGCATGGCTTCATCGGCGGCCAGCACTTCAAAGGCAAAAGCCTGTAGCGCATCCCCCGCCAGAATAGCGGTGGCGTCATCATAGGCTTTATGGCAGGTGGGGCGGCCACGACGTAAATCGTCATCATCCATGGCGGGCAGGTCATCATGTATCAGGGAATAGGCGTGAATAATTTCAACCGCACAGGCACAGGCATCCAGCTGTTTGAGATCAACATTGAGTGCCTGTCCCGCGGCATAAACCAGCACTGGGCGAACCCGCTTGCCGCCCCCGCCCACCACCGAGTAGCGCATCGCTTCCTGCAGCCTGGCTTCAGGGCCGACAGGTTCAGGTAACCAGAGATTAAGGTGATGATCTACGCGCTCGCAATAATTTTTTAGCGAGGCTTTAAACTGGGAATTGTTAGACATTCTTTATTCATCAATCTCGAATGGTTTTTCTAGTAGTTCACCATTTTTTTCAATCAGCTGGGTCACTTTCTGCTCTGCTTTGCTCAGGGCCTGCTGGCAGTCAGCCGCCAGCGAAATACCCTTCTCAAAGTGCTTGAGGGCATCTTCCAGGGGTAGATCCCCTTGTTCCATGTCTTCCACCAGCGCTTCCAGCTGTGACATGGCCTTTTCAAAATTGACGGGTGTTTTTCGTACCATATTCGGATTTCGTAATGATTATATTCAGAGGCACATATTACTGGTTTCAATGGATTGGCGCCAGCAGTAGAGGCTGTTAGTTGTCAAAAGGTGAGTCCCTGGGCGGTTTGAAGATGGAATATTGGAGACGTTATTCGTTAGTGCTTAATAATATTGCAATATTTCCGTAGTATCTTGTTGCTGACAATTAATCATCAGCATGAGTTCTGAAAATGCCAAAATTTTACTTTTTAGTTATCCCGTTACTTTTTGTATTGCCAACCGTGCAGGCGGATGAGGTGTTGTTTCGCATGCATGGTTCCAACACGATTGGTGCCAAACTCGGACCGGCACTGGTACGTGGCTGGTTGCAAACGATGGGGTATCAGCAGATACATACGGTTGAAGATGGTGAGGAAGAAATTAAAATTGTTAGCCTAAACAGGGCTGGCGAAAGAAAAGTGATAGAAATTAAATCCCATGGTTCCGGCACCTCTTTTAAATCGCTAAAAAGCAGTTCCGCTGATATTGGTATGTCGTCCCGACCGATTAAAGCAAAGGAAAATAATAGCTTAAAACAGTTTGGAGAAATGAGTCGGCTGGGTGTGGAATTTGTTGTCGGGCTGGATGGTATTGCGGTCATTGTCAATTCGCAAAATCCGCTTATGCAACTGGATAAAAATGTTATCAAGAAAATTTTCACCGGCAAAATTAGCCACTGGAATGAGGTAGATAAAAGTCTTTCTGGAAAAATTCATGTTTATGCCAGAGATAATAAATCAGGTACCTTCGATACCTTTAAAGCGCTGGTGATGGGGAAAAAATCAAAGCTGGTTAAAAGCGCTTTACGTTATGAATCCAATGATAAATTATCCGAAGATGTTGCCGCGGATACATCGGGCATTGGGTTTGTGGGTCTACCTTCTGTGCGTAATGCAAAACCACTGGGGGTTTCAGCCCAGGGGACACAGGCTAAAAAACCGCAGAAATTTGATGTAGCCACTGAAGATTATGCTCTGGCGCGGCGTTTGTTTTTATATGTGCCAGCGCTAAATTCAAATAAATACGTTAAATCATTTATTGAGTATTCATTGTCTGAATCGGGTCAGAATATTGTTGATGCCAATGGTTTTATTTCGCAGAATTTAAAACTTAAATCGGTAGAAGCGGATACCAGATTTCCGGCTGAATATTTAACATTAACCCAGGGGGGCTTGCGTCTGTCATTAAATTTTCGCTTTAAAAAAGGTACTACAACACCGGATAATAAGGCGATGCGTGATATTAGCCGGCTGGTTGAGTTTTTATCCAAAAAAGAGCATAAGCATAAAAAGGTTATGCTGTTCGGTTTTGCGGAATCCAGTGAGTCGCACCCCGCATTTAGTTTGGGTTTATCAACGTACCGGGTTGACTGGATTTCTGATTTGCTGGTACAAAATGGCATCGACCCAGTTCGCGTGCGTGCTTACGGGGATGCGATTCCGGTGGCCTCAAATGAGGATGCGGGAGGGCGGCATAAAAACCGTCGGGTTGAAGTGTGGCTGCGTTAAATCGGTGATTACGGATTAGCATCTGCAGGCAGATTTAACCAGCCGTTATGTTTGTCCATCCATAACAGGCTTAAAATATACCAGAGTGTGATGGGCACCATCATGGCCACCCAGCTCCAGTCATCAATCACCAGAAGTTGTTTGCCTAGCTCACCCAGGGCATCGCCGAACAATGCCACCCAGGGAAGGGAATAAAGGGTAAAGGCCACGCAGGCCCAGATTAAAATTAATGCACCTTTACGCGATTCGATCGCGGAAAAAGCAAGAAAAACCCACAGGGGTGTGTTTTTTGTTTTGATCATTTTCTGAGTGTTCCTGAAATATAGGGTTAAGGATTATAAAGTAATTATGAAAAAAGTTTTAGTGTTGCTGAGTTGTTAGCAAATATTTTGCCAATGAAGTGGAAATGCTATGGCTGGTATAGATGTAAACAGATTGATTTCAGATAACTCAATTTTTTTGTTAGTTTTCTGTTTTTTTTGTCAGGTATATCGACAGTTTGTTTTTTGTGATAAATCTCCCCCTATAGTTAATATTTAGCACTATCAAACGGGTAGCAATAAAAATATAGGTATCTCCTCTTTTTCAAAGGGGCAAGATTATCCTTAATTCTTTTCCTAAAAGGGGGACTGAGGGCAATGCCAGTAAGTTAAGCGCTAAGCCATTGAATAAAATGCTTTTTATTTGTATTGCTCCCCTCTTTGGAAAAGAGGGGTTGGGGGAGATTTAGAACATATCAGGTTTTTACTCTATATTACATAGTGTTAAAAATCTGGAAGTTTTTAAATCCCCCTCAGTAACAAGATTAATTTTATTTATTAATCGGCAGTAATTATATCCATATCTATAATTCCCGTTTTTCTAAGGGGGAGGCATAACAAAAGTTTGAACTATTTTTTATCCATATCAATGACTTAACTCTTAACTTACTGGCATTGGGACTGAGGGGGATTTAACACGGCTCGTAATCAGGCTAAAAAAAACGCATCAAATATCCAGCAACTCACTCACCCGGCTTACGGCAATAATTTCCATATCCGCTGGAATATCCTGGGTTTTGGGCATATTGCCTTTTGGAATGACCGCATGGGTAAAGCCATGTTTTGCGGCTTCTTTTAAGCGTTCCTGGCCATTGGGCACCGGACGAATTTCCCCTGCCAGTCCGATCTCACCAAAGGCAAAAAGTTTTTGTGGCAGGGGCTGGTCGCGAAAGCTGGACAGAATGGACAGTAGCATTGCCGCATCCGCCGCGGTTTCCGTGACCCGCACACCGCCGACAATATTAATAAACACATCCTGATCATGCATGGGAATGCCGCCGTGGCGATGCAACACCGCCAGCAGCATGGACAGGCGATTTTGATCTAGCCCCAATGTTACCCGCCGGGGATTGCCCAAATGGGATTCATCCACCAGTGCCTGTACTTCCACCAGCAGCGGGCGATTGCCCTCACGGGTGACGGTAATCATGCTGCCCGCCACCGGTTCTTCATGGCGGGATAAAAAGATGGCGGAGGGATTGCTGACGGTTTTTAAACCGGTCTCAGTCATCGCAAACAAACCCAGCTCGTTGACTGCTCCGAAGCGGTTTTTAATTGCCCGAATCATACGGTAGCGTTCGCCGGAGTCGCCTTCAAAATAGAGTACGGTATCCACCATGTGCTCAAGTACCCGGGGGCCGGCGAGGGTGCCTTCTTTGGTGACGTGGCCGACCAGAAATAATGCGGTATTGGTTTGCTTGGCAAAGCGCACCAGTTGTGCAGCGCTCTCTCTTACCTGAGCCACTGCTCCCGGGGCCGACTGCAATAATTCGGTGTAAATGGTTTGAATAGAATCGATCACCATCACCTGGGGTTTTGCCTGTTTGGCGAGTTGTAAAATACGCTCAACACAGGTTTCTGCCAGTAGCTGAAATTTATCATCGCCCAGGTTTAAACGCCGTGCCCGCAGGGTAACCTGCTGCAGGGATTCCTCGCCGGTGACATACAGGGCGTTCATTTTATCGCCGAGGGTGGCCAGGGTCTGGGTGAGCAGGGTTGATTTACCAATGCCCGGGTTGCCCCCCATAAGCACCACAGAGCCCTGCACCAGGCCACCACCCAAAACTCGATCCAGTTCGGTAATGCCGGTGGGGGTGCGGGGCTCGTCCAGCAGTTCAATATCTGCCATGTTTTTAACGGCGGCTTTACCCGCATACCCGGTAAAACGCGAGCTGGCAGCACTATTGTCTTTTTCGTAGATGCTTTCAATCAGCGAATTCCATTCGCCGCAGTCGCCGCATTGTCCGGCCCATTTATTATGTGCCGAGCCACAGCTGCTGCATAAATATTGAAGTTTAGTTTTCGCCATTTATTGTTCCTGTCTTAAGGGCAAGTGTTAGAGCTATTAATTTAAATTTTATTAAAAGCAAAAAGCATATTGTCCGCTAATGAACGCGAATCAACGCAAATAAAAGCAAAAGCATTAATTGTTAAAAAAGTGCGCAGCAGGCGCGCAAATATAAAATTTGCGTGTTTTGCGTTCATTAGCGGACAAAATGCTTTTGAGTTTTTATGTTAATCGGTATCTAAGGATGCCTCAGATTCTGAGTTATCATCATCCTGAATTAACCGTGGCATCAAACGTGCCATTTGCACCGCATTGTTTTGTGTTTTTATCACTTCTATTGGGTGGTTGGCAATTAATAAACTGGTGCCAGTGGCAGGGATGGACTGCAGGTATTCGAGTATCAAACCATTTAAAGTTTTAGGGCCGTGGGTGGGGAGGGTGATATCCAGGCTGCGATTAATTTCACGGATGTGAGTATTGGCGGAAATTAAATAACTGCCATCATCCTGTGCAATGATATTGTTGTTATTAATAGGGGAGTCGGTGGTGAACTCGCCCACCACTTCTTCAAGAATATCTTCCAGAGTAACCAGGCCCTGAATATCGCCGTATTCATCCACGGCTAATGCGGTGCGGCGCTTATTTTTCTGAAAATTAATCAGTTGTTGATAAAGCGATGTGCCTTCGGGAATAAAATAGGCTTCGCGAATCTGGTTTTCTAAATTCTCTTTGGTTAATTCATTGCGGCTTAATAAATTAATTATTCGGCGCATGTGAATAATGCCGAGAATATTATTAATGTCGTCGCGGTAAACCGGCAGCCGGGTGCGTTGGCAGGTGGTTAAATCGTCAACAATGTCATCCCAGTTTTCATTTAAATCCAGTGCGGTGATTTCATTGCGCGGCACCATAATGTCATCAACGGTGGCGTGCTCCAGATTTAATAAACCAAGCAGCATGTCCTGATGTTTTTGCGGAACCAGCTGGTTGGCTTCCATCACAACACTGCGTAGCTCTTCAACGCTCACGCCTTCACGTTGGGTTTTTTCTGGATGAACACCAACAAGTTTTAATAAGGTATTGGCAATGATATTAACAATAAGCACTAAGGGGTAAAGGGCTTTTAGTAATGGCACATAAACAAAAGCGGCGGGAAAAGCGATGCGTTCCGGATGGAGAGCGGCGAGGGTTTTTGGCGCTACTTCAGCAAAAATTAGCACCACAAAAGTTAACAGGCCGGTGGCTATGGCGATGCCCGCTTCGCCGAAATGGCGCAGGGCTAAAATGGTGGCAATGGCGGAGGCTAAAATATTGACAAAATTATTGCCCAGTAAAATCAGGCCGAGTAAACGGTCCGGGCGTTCCAGCAGTCGCATGGCAAGCTTTGCGCCGCGGCTGCCTTTTTCAGCGAGAAATTTTAATCGATAGCGATTCAATGACATCAGCCCGGTTTCGGAGCTGGAAAAAAACGCGGAGAGTAAAATCAGCAGCCCCAGAATAAGATACAGGGTACCGTCGGAGAGATGGCTCATGTTGGTTTCAGGTTAATTATTTTAGGTGAGCACGATAAATTCGAGCACAAATTTGCTGCCAAAGTACGCCAGCATTAAACTGGCGAAGCCACCTAAGGTCCAGCGAATAGCCGTGCGTCCTCGCCAGCCAATGGTGAAACGACCAATCAGCAAAATCGCAAACACCATCCAGGCGATAATACTGAGTACGGTTTTATGCACCAGATGCTGGGCAAATACATCTTCTAAAAAAACAAAGCCACTTAACAATGCCAGGGTTAAGCCAATAAAGCCCGCCAGGATAAAATCAAACAGCAGTTTTTCCATTACCTGTAAGGGCGGCAGTTTTTTCATTAAGCCCCCCGGATGGTGATTATGTAACTTGCGATTTTGCAGTGATAAAACCAGTGACATGCTAGCCGCAAGTCCGAGCAGGCTATAGGCAATAATAGACACTAATACATGAATTTTTAAACCCTGGGGCGCATCGTAAGCCAGCATATAGCTGGGGGGACTCATGCTCTGGGTTAATAGTGTAATGGCTGAGATGGGTAGAATAACAACCGCTAAAATTTCTGTGCGGCGTCTTATTGACATCATTAACACCAGCCAGCTAATAACCATGGCAACACTGGAAGCGGCATCAAAAAAACCAAACTGAAAACCATTTGAGCTGAATAAATTCTGATAAAGAATAAAACCGTGTAAAACAACCGCTGCAAATCCCGGCATTAATAAATAGGCAATGGGTTTCTGATTGAAAAAGGCGTCACCCTTCAGGCGCAGCAATAGCCCCAGTGTGGAAACCAGATAGAGAGAAAAAGCGATAAACCCGGTGATTGCGTCCATTAAGTTAAAACAGTACTCATTTTCATTATTTCGTGGGGAGATTATAAGGTAAAGCTGCGGATATTATAGGGTAAAGCAGGGAGCGGTGAAAACTATTGTGTAACTTAAATTGCAAGATTGTTTTTTTTGTATGAAAATCAACCTGAATTAAAGTGTAAAAAAGCGTTAAGTTCATCAGTTTACTGAGTTTTTTTAAGCGCATTCTTTCTGTGTCATGCTAGCATCTTAAATTAAAGGTCTTCAGGGAAACCCGTAATGAAACTACGTGTATTAGGTTGTAGCGGTGGCATTGGCCAGGGGCTGCATACCTCATCTTATTTGATTGATAATGATATTTTGCTGGATGCGGGCACCGGTGTTGGGGATTTGACACTGGCAGAAATGCACCAGCTGAAACATATTTTTATCTCCCATAGTCACATGGATCATATACTGAGCATTCCCCTGCTAGCCGATACTTTGTTTGGTGATTTACAGCAACAACCTTTACAGGTTTATGCGCGCTCGGAAACGCTTAAGGTACTAAAAGAACATGTTTTTAACTGGCAACTGTGGCCGGATTTTACCGAGCTGCCCGCAAAAGACACCCCGGTAATAAAGCTGATTGAAATGAATCCGGGCGATGAAATCAGTCTGGGTGAAAGACGCATAGAGATGGTTGATGTTAATCATACGGTACCCGCCTGCGCTTATATTGTGAAATCGGGTTCTGCTGTGCTGGCTTATTCCGGTGATACCACGACCAATGATACTTTTTGGCAGCAGCTTAATAAATGTGAAAAGCTGGATTTTCTGATCGTGGAAACCTCGTTTGCCGATGAAGAAATAGCGCTTGCCAAACTGGCCAAGCACTATTGCCCCAGCTTACTGGCGCAAGATCTTAAAAAACTAAAGCATAAAACCCGCGTTGGCATATCGCATTTAAAGCCCGGTGATGAGACACGTATCTTTCAGGAGTGTGTCGATGCGGTAAATGGCGAACAGGACTTATGTCAGTTAGCCTGTGACGATCATTTTCAGATATAATCTCCTCTTTCCTAAATACTCAAGTTCAAAAAAATCATGTTTGATAGCCTAAGCGATCGCCTTTCCAAAACCATAAAGAACCTGCGCGGCCAGGGTCGAATTACCGAAGATAATATAAAAGACACCATGCGGGATGTGCGTATGGCGCTGCTGGAAGCCGATGTGGCACTGCCGGTGGTGCGTGACTTTGTTGACCGGGTGAAACAGCGGGCAGTGGGTCAGGAAGTGATGAGTAGCCTGTCACCCGGGCAGGCGCTGATAAAAATAGTCGATGAAGAACTGGTTGCCACCATGGGGGAGGCCAACGAAGAGCTAAATCTGGCAGCTCAGCCACCGGCGGTGGTTTTAATGGCGGGCTTACAGGGGGCGGGTAAAACGACCACCGTTGCTAAACTGGCCAAGCTATTACAGGAGCGCCATAAAAAGAAAGTCATGGTGGTGAGTTGTGATGTGTATCGCCCCGCCGCTATCAAGCAGCTACATACCCTGGCGGATCAGGTGGGTGCGACTTTCTATCCCAGCGAAAAACAACAGAACCCGGTGGATATTGCCAAAGCGGCACTGGATGCGGCGAAGAAGCAGTTTCAGGATGTGTTATTAGTGGATACCGCGGGTCGCCTGCATATCGATGATGAAATGATGGCTGAGATCCAGCAGATTCATCAGGCGGTTAACCCGGTAGAAACCCTGTTTGTGGTAGATAGCATGACCGGCCAGGATGCGGCCAATACCGCCAAAGCCTTTAATGAGGCCCTCGAGCTGACCGGTGTAGTACTCACCAAAACCGACGGTGATGCCCGTGGCGGTGCGGCTTTGTCGATTCGCCAGATTACCGGCAAGCCCATCAAGTTTTTAGGTGCGGGTGAAAAAGTTGATGCATTAGAGCCGTTTTATCCGGATCGTTTAGCCTCCAGAATTCTCGGCATGGGTGATGTGCTCAGCCTGGTGGAAGAAGTACAGCGTACCGTTGATGTAAATGAGGCGGAAAAACTCACCGCCAAGTTTAAAAAAGGTGGGGGCTTTGATTTCAATGATCTGAAATCGCAAATGGAACAGATGCAGAACATGGGCGGATTAGGTGGCTTACTAGATAAAATGCCCGGTATGGGTGGGCAAATGGCCGCCATGAAAGATAAGGTCAATGATAAAGATGTAAAGCGATTGATTGCGATTATTCAGTCGATGACGCCTCAGGAACGCTCATTTCCCGATATTATCAAAGGCTCACGCAAAAAACGTATCGCCGCCGGCGCCGGTGTGCAGGTGCAGGAAGTGAATAAGCTAATGAAGCAGCAGCTGCAAATGAAAAAAATGATGAAGAAAATGAAAGGCGGCGGCATGAAAAAAATGATGCGGATGATGCAGGGCAAAATGCCGCCTGGTATGGGGATGTAGAGATTTAAAGTCAAAGGCAGGTTGTCCGCAAATGCACGCAAATAAACGCAAAGTTTTGGTTTGTGTGCCTGCGGCACACAGCACAATCATAGGCTTTTTTGCTTTTGTTTTTATTTGCGTTCATTCGCGTTCATTTGCGGACAAAACTGCTTTTCATAAAAACCTAAATTAGGGCTTGCTACTATCCCTAAAAACCACTAAAATCCCGCTTTTCCCGTGACCCGAATCAATATTTGGGGTCATGTATGTGGACACAGATTAACTAATTTAGAGATCAATACTAATGGTAACGATTCGTTTATCACGCGGCGGCGCTAAGAAAAAGCCTTTTTATCATGTAGTTGTAACCGATTCACGTATGGCACGTGACGGGCGTTACATCGAACGTGTAGGCTACTTTAATCCTATGGCTAAAGGTGCTGAAAAGAACCTTGAAATCAGCCTTGATCGTATCGATCACTGGGTTGACCAGGGCGCAGGCACGTCTGATCGTGTTGCATCACTGGTTAAGCAAGCGCGAAAAGCGGCTACTGCTGTCTAAATACGGTTGTTGTGTTGCAGGCGAGCTAATGGCTGAGCAGGCTACAACGAAAGGTTTAGATGAAAATCAACTAATTTCGCTGGGTAATATATCCGGCGTTTTTGGTGTGAAGGGCTGGCTAAAAGTGCATTCTTTTACCGACCCGCGAGAAAAAATAGTTGAGTACGGCACCTGGCAGGTTAAACACCAGGGTAAGTGGCAGGCGGTTAAACTCGATGGCGGAAAGCGCCAGGGCAAGACCATTGTTGCTAAATTAGTCGGGCTTGACGACCGGGATGAAGCGATACTTTATCAGGGTGATGAAATTGCCATTTACCCGCAGCAACTGGATAAGTTGCATAAGGGTGAATACTACTGGCACCAGCTTACGGGCTTGAAAGTGGTAACCACTGACGGTGTTGATTTAGGTACCGTTCACCACCTGCTGGAAACCGGCGCTAACGATGTACTGGTGGTGCAGGGAGACCGGGAGCGATTAATTCCGTTTACCGTGGGTAATGCGGTTACCGAGGTGGATATATCAACAGCAACGATTACTGTTGACTGGGACCCGGAGTTTTAAACAACAATGAAATTTGATGTCGTAACCCTTTTCCCGGAAATGGTTGAAAGCGTTGCGAATATCGGTGTACTGGGCAGGGCGGTTAAAAGCGGTCAGATCCAGCTCAACAGCTGGAACCCAAGAGACTACACCAAAGATAAACATCGCACCGTCGATGATCGCCCCTACGGTGGCGGCCCCGGCATGTTAATGAAAGTGCAACCACTGAAGTTAGCCATAGAGGATGCGAAGCAATCGGCGCCAGATAGCCGGGTGATTTATATGAGCCCCCAGGGCAAAACGCTCACCCAGCAGGATGTAAAAAAACTCGCCGAGCAAGCAGGCCTGATTTTAATCGCCGGTCGCTATGAAGGTATTGATGAGCGCATTATCGAAACCCATGTTGATGAAGAATGGTCAATCGGGGATTACGTACTCAGTGGCGGTGAACTGCCCGCACTGGTATTGATCGATGCGATAGCGCGGATGATTCCCGGGGTACTCGGGGATGCACAATCCGCACAACAGGATTCGTTTATGCAGGGCTTGCTAGACTGCCCGCATTACACGCGACCGGAAGAGATTGACGGTCGCACCGTGCCACAGGTACTGCTGAGTGGAAACCATCGAGAAATTGAGCGTTGGCGATTACAGCAGAGTCTGGGACGAAGCTGGTTAAGGCGACCGGATTTAATCGAAGCCTTAAACCTGACAGAAGAACAGCAGCAATTGTTGGATGCCTTTAAACAGGAACACGACAATTCTGCATAGAATTTAATATAGTTATTATTGGTGGAGTAAGACCATGAGCAACATCATTGCAGAGATTAATGCAGAGCAGATGAAAAAAGATATCCCGGCGTTTTCGTCTGGTGATACAGTAGTCGTGCAGGTAAAAGTAAAAGAAGGTGATCGTGAGCGTTTACAGGCATTTGAAGGTGTTGTAATTGCCAAGCGTAACCGTGGTTTACACTCTGCATTTACAGTACGTAAGATTTCTAACGGTGAAGGCGTTGAGCGTGTTTTTCAAACTCACAGCCCAATGATTGGAAATATTGAAGTTAAACGTCACGGCAAAGTTCGTCGCGCTAAACTTTACTACCTTCGCGGTCTTACCGGTAAGGCAGCTCGTATTAAAGAAAAGTTATAAGTCGTTTTTGTTTTTACGATTGGTAATAAAAAAAGGGGTGCTTATGCATCCCTTTTTTTATATTTGTAATTATAGATTGTGGGCGTCAGCTAACGCTAACACCTACCGAAACAATAATATTTATATTTTATGAAAATTTCACATTTTGTTTTATTAGCACTTTATTTGTTTTTTCAGCCCCTGCATGCCGAAAATAGTGTAAATGGACAAAACCAAAAAATTCAGATTAAAAGAGAAGCCCACTTCAAAAATATAGATGAACTGGTGAGTCTGCATGCACCTGAACTTGCCTTAAGTTATATTCGACGGGAACAGCCGGAATATAATAAAGAGGATCCGACTGAGTGGCTATACTGGGAACAAAAGCGCATAGCGTTATTAAAATACATGCATCGCTGGCCAGCGGTTAATGATCGCATTAGTCAACAAACAGAAAATCTCTCAAACTTTAAAATAGCCACCGCAGACAGAAACTGGTTTTTAACCACACGGTTGCAGGCCTTACTGGAATTAAAGCAATACGATGTTGTGCTCACCAAAGTGCGCCAGTTGTTATGGAATGCAAACAGTTTAGTGCGTACCAATACCTATGCTGCCTGGCGACGAATTATTATTCAGGTTTATTTAAATCAGTCTCATATCAAAGATGCACAAATTGCTATGCGCCGTTATCAGCAGGATTATGGCGAGCTACAAAATGAAGATGGCTTAAGCTGGTTGCAATTACAGGCAGAATTATTAATTCAACTGAATCAGTACGCTGAGGCTATCGCGCTATTAAAACAAATTAAAAAGCCCGAAGCCCAGGCCCTGGTTTTGCTGGCGAAAATAAATGCAAAAATGATTTCACCCTTAAATGCGTTAGACAGTGCACAACTGGTGCTGGCGAGTATTGATGAAAATGATGAACGTAAATATCTATTTCAATATGTCGCACTGGTTTCAGCGGTTGCCGCCAATGATATTGAGCAGGCAATTTTATTACAGGAAGTGCTGCTTTCTGAAGAACATCGGGGGATTACGGATTCTCTGGTTCGCATTGGCGGTGTTGATATAAATGCGGATTCACTTTGGATGCTATATTTAAAAAAAGGCTATTTAGAAGCCAATAAAAAAGCCTTGCTAAAAGGCAATGATGTTAGTTGGTATGCACTGGGCAGTAATTTATTTCAGAGTGATCCGCTTACCGCAAAATCGATTTTTGCCGTTTTAACGTTAAAAGCCGCAGAAGAGCATCATCGAAAACTGGCAATGCAACAGCTGGTTAAATTAATGGATATTAACCAGCAACCGTTAGCGCTGGTTAACCATTTATTTACCCAGTCCAGCTATATCACGAGCATGTCGGATTTGGCAGCAGAGGTGCGTTATCGCCTAATCGATTATAATCTTGTGCACTCCAATATTAAAGCTGCGGCAGAATTAATGGCCGATCTTAAACAACCTCCTGAGGACCAGCCGCAGTTCGACTGGAATCTTCGCCGGGCCAGGGTGCTTATTTTAAGCGGTTCGTTTAAGCAGGGTGCTGATGTGTTAACTAACATGCTTAACAATGAAGAAATTGAATCCCTGCAGGCGGATAAATATTTACAGGTGGTGTTTGATTTGCAGGCGGTTGAGCAGCACCAAATGGCGCTGAAAATATTTAATCAGTTGCAGAAGATGGTTGAAGATGTGCGCCTTAGTAGAGAAATTCTATTCTGGAAGGCCGAGTCCTATCATGAATTAAAGCAGTTTGAACAGGCCGCATTCCTGTTTTTGAAGTCAGCCCGTGCGACGGATAAAGGATATGACCCCTGGTATCACACCGCAACTTTCAGAGCTGCTGAGAGTATGTTTGAGGCCGGTTTTTACGAAGATGCAAAACAGCGTTATTTGCACCTGTTAAAAATTACCCAGAATGCAGCGCGTAAAGCAGTGATTCGACAGCGTCTGCAGGCGATACAGCTGAAGCAACAGATTTGATTTGTGGCGTACTTCTTTAGAATAAAAACGGGGTTGATTTGTAGTTTCCCTCTTAGAAAAAGAGGGGCTGGGGGAGATTTAATATCAAGCCTAAATCCCCCTCAGTCCCCCTTTTTCTAAGGGGGAGGTTATATCATAGAGAATTACCCTCCAGAATTTAGCCTTCAAACCTTGAAATATCTCTTTACTCCCCCATCTGAGAACTCAGAATTTATATTTTTTACTCGATTTTTATGGAGACCCCAATGAGCGTTGAAGCCTACAAAGAAACCCTGGAATTCCAGGCAGAAGTGAAGCAGTTACTTAAGCTGATGATTCACTCACTGTATTCAAATAAAGAAATATTCCTGCGTGAGCTGGTATCCAATGCATCGGATGCCTGCGATAAATTGCGTTTTGAAGCCCTCGGCAGCGATGATATTTATGGCGGTGATTCCGAGCTGAAAATTCATATTGAGTTTGATAAAGAGGCTAAAACTTTAACCGTTTCCGATAACGGCATCGGTATGTCGCGGGAAGAAATTGTTGATAATATCGGCACCATTGCTAACTCCGGCACTAAAAAATATCTGGACTCCTTAACAGGCGATCAGATGAAAGATTCACACATGATCGGTCAGTTCGGTGTGGGTTTTTATTCAACATTTATTGTTGCGGATAAAGTCACGGTTAAATCTCGTCGCGCAGGCCAGAGTGCAGATCAGTCCGTTTTATGGGAATCTGAAGGTGAAGGCAGTTACACACTGGAAACTATCGAAAAAGATTCCCGCGGTACCGATATTATTCTGCATATTCGTGAAGGCGAAGAAGAGTTTCTGGATAGCTGGCGTTTAAAAACCATTATTCATACTTACTCAGATCATATATCACTGCCGATCACCATGCCAAAAGATCCGGAGCCGGTTGCGGAAGATGTAGAAGATGCGGAACAAACTGATGCCAAGCAAACTGATGCCAAGCAAAGTGATGCCAGGAAAAGTGATGAAGTTGTGGTGCCTGAAAATGAAGTCGTGAATAAAGCATCTGCTTTGTGGGCGCGCCCAAAGAGCGAAGTGAAAGACGAAGAATATAACGAATTTTATAAGCACATCGCCCACGATTTTGAAGCACCGATGACGTGGAGTCATAACAAGGTTGAAGGCAATCAATCTTATACGTCACTGTTATATATTCCCGCTAAAGCACCGTTTGATTTATATGAGCGTGAACGCAAGCAGGGCATTAAATTATATGTAAAACGTGTTTTTATTATGGAAGATACAACGCATATTATGCCGCAATATTTACGCTTTATTCGCGGTGTGGTGGATTCGGATGACTTGCCATTAAATGTTTCCCGTGAAATTTTACAGCACAATAAAGTGATTGATAAAATTAAATCTGCATCGGTTAAAAAGGTGCTGGGTTTACTGGAAAAAATGGCTAAAAACGATACCGAAAAATATGCCACTTTCTGGAAAGCCTTTGGTAATGTAATGAAAGAAGGCCCGATTGAGGATTTTGCTAATAAAGAGCGTACAGCAAAACTTTTCCGTTTCGCGACAACCGAAACCGGCAGTGCTGAGCAAACGGTTTCTTTAGAAGATTACGTTGCTCGCATGAAAGAAGAGCAAACGCAGATTTATTACATAACATCTGATAGCCATATTTCCGCAAAAAACAGTCCGCATTTAGAAGTCTTTAAACGTAAAGGGCTGGAAGTGTTACTGCTATCTGATCGCATTGATGAATGGTTGGTACAGCACCTGACTGATTTTGAAGGTAAGCCAATGCAGAACATTGCAAAGGGTGATCTTGATCTGGGTAGCTTCGAAGACGAAGAAGAAAAGAAAGCACAGAAAGTCGCCGAAGGAGACATGAAAGGGGTGGTTGAGTTATTAAAAGAAAAGCTCGCGGATAAAACCAAGGAGGTTCGCATTACTCATCGCCTGACTGATTCACCCTCGTGTCTGGTACTGGACTCAAATGACATGGGCATGCAGATGCAACAAATCATGCGAGCTGCGGGGCAGGAAGTTCCACCGAGTCAGCCGATTCTGGAAATTAACCCTGAGCATGCGCTGATTAAGCAGCTCAAGGAAATGGCGGATCAGGAGAAGTTTGAAAACTGGGCGCATATTTTGTTTGATCAGGCGATGCTTGCAGAAGGCGGTCAGCTGGAAGATCCGGCGTCATATGTTAAGCGTGTGAATGATATGCTGAATAAGTAATTGTCTTAGTTACCAGACTGAACGCCTCTGCCGGTTCATTACCTACAGGGGCGTTTTAGTTTAAGCGAGCCAGTTATTGACGTGTTTAGGTTAAAACTGACGAAGAGAGGCATGGCTCATAAAAATTAAATTTCTGCATCAATCTTTTGCGTATTCAGCTAATATCAAGGTATAACCCAGCGACTTGTCATCATGCATATAAATATCGATCTAACAAAAACATTTACAAAAAGCCTGTGGGGTATATTTATTTTATGCCTGCTGCTTTCATTTAATGCGGCAGCGGCTAAATTTAATGCGCAGAAACGCTACTTATATATTCAGCCGGGCCAGAGTGTCTTTAGTATCGTCAAAGTTTTGTATCCCAATCAGCAGGACCAGTGGCCGCAAATTATTAAAAAAGTGGTAAAAGTAAATCCCCACGCATTTGTTGATGGTAACCCGATAAAAATAAAGGCGGGTCAGCGAATCGAATTACCTGCGTACAGGTCAAAGTCAACCGCTGCTGTTTATCAAAAACCCGTTGTTAAAAAAATACATTCGGTGGGTCAGGTAATTAAGCAACGAGGAAAAACCTTTACAATATCCAGAAAAAATAAAGGTAAAAAAATAAAAACAAATCTGGATGTGGGCAGTGAAATATTTGTTGGCGACAGGGTATTTACCGGTGTAAATGGTTTTATTCGTTTAAATATGATTGATGATGCGAAAATAGATTTGCGTTGTAACAGTGAAATGTTAATTGAAGATTATCAGCTCTTAAGGGGGGGTAACCGTAGCGTGATTCATTTAATTAAAGGCAGTGTTAAAAAAATGACCGGCTCGATTGGGAAGATGGCAGAGGATATTTATGAAATGCATACGCCTTTGGCTACAGTGGGTGTGCGTGGAACGGAGTATGCTATTCGGGTATTACAACAGCATGGTTGTGATGGTAGTTTAGATGTAAATAGTAAAGGGCTTTTTGTGAAGGTTAGTCGCGGTGCGATTGATGTGCAAAGTCAAAAAGAAAAACGTGAGATAAGCCAGGGTGAAGCGGCTCATTTAGCGAACCATAAGAGTGAGATAAAAAGCATAAAAATACAGGACGGCGTGTTTGATGCAGTTCAGTCAGAAGAAAAACAGACAGGGCTATTTGGTTCAGTTTCGTGGTTATTATTTTTGGTGCCACTCATATTTTTTACAAGAAAAATGCTACAACATGCAACTCGATAATAAACTCGATAACCGGCTCGATAACCAGCTCGAAAATCAACAAAGACTCGACAAATGGTTGTGGGCCGCAAGATTTTTTAAAACCCGTCCACTGGCTGCGCAAGCCATTAGCGGTGGCAAGGTGCATTTAAACGGTGAGCGGGTTAAACCATCACGAAATATTAAAGCCGGCGATCAACTACAGATTACCCGCGGACAATTTGAATTTAAAATTATCGTAGAAGCGTTAAATAAACACAGACGTCCAGCAGCAGAAGCTCAGGCATTGTATACGGAAGATGAACAGAGCATGCAAAAGCGTAAAGAATTAGCGCAATCGTTGAAAATTTTAAATGCTAATATGCCCCATAGTGAAAAGCGGCCGAGTAAAAAACAACGTCGACAAATAGTTAAATTTAAGCGGGTTGAGGATTGATTAAGGTTTTTTCTATTTGAAAAAAATGCTGACGATTTTTTAGTTAGTGGCGCGGCTGTGATTTTAAATAGATGTTATTTTCTACGAGGTTTTCTGATTAAGTGCTCGGGCGTAAAAAATCAGGGAATACACCAGAACTTCACATCCTGTGCCTCTAAAAATTCAACAGCTTCTTCTCCCCGCAGCATAGCAAATGTCGATAACATACCTGCTTCGAGACAGGTGTTAGCAATGACGCTAACGGAGCGGGGTGCGTGGGGAACCGGATATCCGGTTTGCGGATCGAGTATGTGGCTGTATCTAACGCCCTCTTTTAACAGGTAGCGACGAGCATCGCCGGAGGTTGCCAGCCCACCCTGAAATAAGGTGATTCTTCCCGCTGAGTTTTCACCCGTGTGTTTCGGGTCGTCAACGCCAATGACCCAGGGCATATTTTTTTTGCGCGGTTTGGGGCAGCCAATGTCGCCACCAAAATTAACCAGAAAACTATTATTCGTATGCTGTTTTATAAGTTTTACGGTTGAATCCACTGCATATTCTTTACCAATTCCACCTAAATCTATTTCCATATTTCGAGGCAGTGTTATGAATGGTTTTTTCCAGCTGACTTTATTCCAGCCAATATCAGGTTTTATTTTTTTTACCTGTTCTTCGTCGGGAATATTATCACTGCCATCAAACGTCCAGATTTTTCGCAACACACCGCAAGTGATGTCAAATTTACCTTCGCTTAATTGATAACACTGATCTGCAAAATCAAACATCAGTGCAGTTTCATCGTCTACTTTTATAGTTGTGCCATTTGAGTTATTTATTTTATAAATAATATTATCTTTTCGATAACGACTGAATTTTTTTTCAATGCGTTTGGCTTCTTTATAGGCGAGTTCGGTGATGGACGAAATGAGTGATTTATCAGAAGATTCGAGTAATATTTCGCACGGACATGCCATGGCAGAAAAACAGCCTATGCTGTAATCTTTTTTTATTTCGGTTGTGATATGGAGTGTGGTTGCTGACACAGAAATTATCCGATGTTTTGCAAATTTAATCAGCTATAAATTTAAATATTTACCGCAAGGGAACACATTTTATTCTAATAAAAATCGAATTAAGGCTAGCATACTACCGATTAAAAATAGGTGTTTTTCGTTTATTTGCGGTAAATATTTTTTGCATTTAATGCTTATTTTTTGTTCAGTGTTTGCACAATCAGTTTTTCAAGTTTGGCTGTCTGGTTTTTTTTAAAGCCTTTATGAACATTAACCAGGTTACCCTTGCGATCAACCAGATAGGAAGTTGGCATAACTTTTAACTTGTATAAACCGGGTGTTTTTCCTTCAGGGTCATAGGCAACAGTGAAGTTAGCCGGGTGTTTTTTTAGAAATGATTTGGCTGCAGCGCGATCGCTGTCTAAATTAATAGCGATAATTTTAAAGCCTTTTTTGCCATAGCGGGCTTCCATGTCATTCATAAAAGAAAATGATTTTTGGCAGGGCTTGCACCAGGATGCCCAGAAATCAACATAAACCACCTTGTTTTTATAGTCAGATAATTTGACCTTTCCGTTGTCGCCGCTGAGTGCAAAAGCAGGGGCTTTTTGAGCCAATGATTGTGATGAAAGGCTAATTAATAACAGAGCAAAAAAGCTCAAAAGTTTGTTGGTTGGGTTGAACACAGATGATTCTCCATAAAGGTCGTAAAGGAAATGCAGGTTTAATTGCACTTGCAGTATTTTAGTTTAATTTTTCTTAAGGTTTCATTAAATTATGCAATTAAGCTAATTACAAACGCCGCTGTGGAAAAGTGTGATGTTTTCCTCATTTCAAGAATTTCGTTTATCTGCAAGGTCGCTGGATGGTTTGTAGTTAGTTATCCACTGCAATTTTTAAAAATATTACGCACATGCTAAATGAGCATTATGATTAAATACATAATTATAGTAGATAAATCAACTATATAGATGAATCCATTGTGTTGCTTGTATCGGACAATTGCTTAAATTGGCTTTTTATGAAAAACCTGTTAAATTCCGTCGAATCGTATTTTTTGGTGCAATTGTATTTGTATGGGTGCGAATGGTGCTGCGCTTTGGTGCGTATAACAGGTAAATAAGAATTTAGAGGTAAATCAATGAAAATGGTAACAGCAATTATTAAGCCGTTTAAGCTGGATGAGGTGCGTGAATCACTGGCTCAAATCGGTGTTCAGGGGATAACCGTAACAGAGGTAAAGGGCTTTGGCCGTCAAAAAGGCCATACCGAGCTATATCGGGGGGCTGAATATGTCGTCGATTTTTTACCCAAGGTGAAGGTAGAGATTGCGATAAAAGCCGATATGGTTGATCTTGTCATTAATGCGGTCAGAGATGCTGCAAACACTGGCAAGATAGGCGATGGAAAAATATTTGTATCTGAGCTTGAGCAAGTTATTCGTATTAGAACGGGTGAGTCAGGCCAGGAAGCGCTTTAATTTTTACCTGTGGAAATATTGTGCAGTTGCTAAACGCGACGGGCAAAAAATTCACGAATTAATTGTTTGGGGTTTATCGAAAAATGAAAAGAGTGTATTCACAATTTATGGCATTTTGCCTGCTGGCGTTATTGCCCTTATCCGCATTTGCTGAAGATGCGCTTAATGCTGCGGACACGGGCTGGATACTGGCGTCCACCTCGCTGGTTCTGCTGATGACATTACCGGGTCTGGCGATGTTTTACGGTGGTCTGGTCAGTTCTCGCAATGTTCTGTCGGTGTTAATGCAGTGCTTTTCTATTGCAGGCGTGGTCTCAGTGTTGTGGTTGACCGTTGGCTATAGTCTGGCTTTTGGAGAGGGTAATCAGTGGATTGGTGATTTCAGTAAAGTGATGATGTCGGGTATTGGCCGGGATAGTGTCTCCGGCACCATTCCTGAATCTTTATTCATGATGTTTCAAATGACCTTTGCCATCATTACCCCGGCGTTGATTATTGGCGCATTTGCTGAGCGCATGAAATTTTCCGCGATGTTACTCTTTAGCGCAATCTGGTTATTACTGGTGTATGTACCTGTGACCCACTGGGTTTGGGGGGGTGGCTGGCTGGCGGATATGGGTCTGTATGATTTCGCCGGCGGTACGGTGGTGCATATCACCGCCGGTGTGGCGGCACTGGTATCTGCCATCGTGCTGGGGCCACGCCGCGGCTTTCCGCAAAAAACCATGATGCCCCACAATATGACCATGACCATTGCTGGAGCCGGTATGCTCTGGGTGGGCTGGTTTGGTTTTAATGGCGGCAGTGCGCTGGCCGCCGACGGTAATGCGGCCATGGCGATACTGGTAACCCATATTTCCGCCGCAACCGGTGCGATGACCTGGATGGCCATTGAATGGTATCGTTTCGGCAAGCCCAGTGCGCTGGGTGTGGTAACCGGTATGGTTGCGGGTCTGGGAACAATTACCCCGGCTTCGGGTTTTGTTGGTCCTGGTGGAGCCCTGATTATTGGTTTACTGGCGGGGGGCGTTTGTTTTACCGCCACCCAGTATATTAAGCGCGTATTAAAAATTGATGACTCACTGGACGTGTTTCCGGTGCACGGCGTTGGGGGAATTCTAGGGACCCTGCTGGCGGGTATTTTTTCAGCCACCAATCTGGGGGTATTTAGCGGATACGGTTTTGCCGAGGGTATTAGCAGCATGGGGGGGCAGTTTAAGGTGCAGCTTATCGGTGTGCTTGCCACAATTGCCTTTACGGCGGTGGTGACCTGGATCATTCTTAAAGTGGTTGATGCACTGGTTGGTCTACGGGTAACCGAAGAGCAGGAAATTGAAGGACTGGATATTGCGTTGCATGAAGAGCGTGGTTATGATCTTTAGTCAAAAGCGAGGTTTGCTTTGAGGCAAGCCTTTAGCTTTCAGCACGTATCTTATTCACATGAAATGCCATTTCTTTGAAATGGCATTTTTTATGGTGAGTGACCCGTGAGCTAAAGACTAAAGACTTTTGTCTTTATATGTTAGTATCTCCCAAATTAATTTTAACAATATAAAAGTGACAAACACCCAGCCAAACATCATTCCTCGCTCCGAACACTCGATTTCTCGGGATAATATCGACGACACCGCTTTAAGGGTTTTATACCGTCTGCATAAAGCCGGTTATCGAGCTATGCTAGTGGGCGGTGGTGTGCGTGATTTATTGCTTGGGCATGCGCCAAAAGATTTTGATATTGCCACAGATGCTCATCCGGAAGAGGTTAAAAAATTATTCAGTAACAGTCGTTTAATTGGCAGACGGTTTCGACTGGCGCATGTGTTTTTTGGCCGTGAAATAATTGAAGTGGCAACATTTCGGGCATCCCAGCCGGATGAAATTCTGAGTAAAGAAGATAGTGAAACTGTCCATGACCGAGCCCATGACACCAGCGGGCGAATTTTACGGGATAATGTTTATGGTCAGTTAGATGATGATGTGTGGCGTCGTGACTTTACCGTTAACGCACTGTATTACGACATCGCGGATTTTTCCATTGTTGATTACACCGAAGCCATGGACGATGTTAAAAACAAGGTTATGCGTTTAATCGGTGATCCGCAAACCCGCTACCGGGAAGATCCGGTACGCATGTTGCGCGCGATTCGTTTTGCAGCAAAATTAGACTTCGGCATTCACCCAGATTCAGAGCAACCTATTTACGAACTCGGGCACTTACTTGCGGATATTCCCCCGGCACGATTGTATGAAGAAGTGTTAAAGCTGTTTCATTCCGGCAAGGGCATTATTACACTGCAGCTATTACGCAAATATGATTTATTACAATATTTATTTAAATCCGCGGACGAATCCCTGAAGCAGGGCAATGAAACTTTCGAAATCTTTATTCACCTGGCATTGCAAAGTACCGACAAAAGAATTAATCAGGGCAAACCGGTTACCCCGGCATTTTTATTTGCCGCCATGTTATGGGGTGCAGTGGATAAATGGTTTGATGAATATTCACAGGCGGGTGAACCCGTATCCATTGCCATACAAAATGCCAGTTCAATGGCATTGTCGCAACAGGTTAAATTTATTTCAATTCCTAAACGCTTTAGTATGGTGGTACGCGATATCTGGCAAATGCAGCATCGCTTCAAGTTTCGCCACGGTCGCCGAGCAAAATCTTTACTGATGCATAAAAAATTTCGCGCAGCTTATGACTTTATGTGTATTAGAAGTCAGGCGGGTGAAGTGAATGATGACAGTTGTGAATGGTGGACGCGTATTCAAACCATGAATCCGCAGGAGCAGGAAATTTTATTAAAGCCGGCGAAAGCCCAGCCTAAAACCAGAAAAAAGAAAAGCCCGGCAAAAAAACAATGAGCACGGGTTTGTCAGTATGAGCCAAAAATCATCAGTTCAATGCTATATTGGCCTGGGTAGTAATTTAAATAATCCATTGCAGCAGCTATATACCGCTAAAGAGAAAATTGCAGCACTACCCGACATCAGACTGCAACAGTGTTCATCTATTTATCAAAGTCAGGCTTTAACACTGGATGGAGAGCCGCAAAATGATTATTTTAATGCAGTGTTTGAAATACAAACTACACTGGAGCCGGAGTCATTGCTCGATGCCTTACAGCAACTGGAAAATGAGCAGGGCAGAGTTCGAGATAAACGCTGGGGTGCTCGCACGCTGGATTTAGATGTTTTACTGTATGGCGACCAGCAAATAAAAACCTCGCGCTTAAACGTGCCGCATATTGAAATGCAAAATAGAAATTTTGTTTTGATGCCGTTATTTCAAATAGCACCGCATATAAAAATCCCGGGCAAACAGACATTGAAAAACTTACTTGAAAAAAATTGTGATCAGGTATTGCAGAAAGTGAATGAGTTTAATGGAACAGCCTGAATTTATTGTCGTTGAAGGTCCGATCGGAGTGGGTAAAACCACCCTCGCCAAAAAACTCGCACAGAGTTTTGGCAGTGAATTATTGCTGGAAGGTGCGGCGGAAAATCCATTTATGTCGCGTTTTTATGAAAACCCGAGGGCCGCTGCTTTATCAACCCAGTTGTTTTTTCTGTTACAACGGACCCGACAAATGCAGGAAATTCGTCAGGCAGATATGTTTAGTCCGGTGCGAATTGCAGACTTTTTAATGGAAAAAGATCGTCTGTTTGCCGAATTAACCTTAGATGAAGATGAGTTAAAATTATACGAGCAGGTGTACGACCAGTTGACCATTGATGTACCTGAGCCGGATCTGGTGGTTTATTTGCAGGCACCGGTTGAGGTGCTGCTGGATAGAATTGAAAACCGCGGCATACAGTATGAGCGTTTGATTGAAGCGGCATATTTACAGAGACTGTCAGATTCTTATGTGAATTTTTTCTATCACTATACCGATGCACCCCTGTTAATAGTGAATGCAACGGAAATAGATTTTGCTAATAATGAAAATGATTATCAGCAGTTACTGGAAAGGTTAAAATCTATTAAAAGTGGCCGACATTATTATAATCCGCAGCCGGAGCTGATTTAAAAATAATGATAGTGTCATATCCAAAGCGACCCTCTTTGTAAAAGAGGGTTGGGAGAGATTTAAAACCTGCCATGTTATGATACTTTATTTAGCACGAGCATATTCAGATGAGCGCACAACCCATAAAAACAAGCAAAGTCACCATTAATACTTTACGTGAAATGAAAGCCCGTAAAGAAAAAATTGCCTGCCTTACCGCCTACGATGTGAGTTTTGCACAATTGCTGGATGAAGCCGGTGCGGATATTGTTTTAGTGGGGGATTCTCTGGGCATGGTTATTCAGGGTTTGAGCTCAACCATTCCCGTGACCATGGATGAAATGATTTACCACGGCAAAATAGTGTCTCGGGGTGTAAAGCGTGCGTTATTGATTATGGATATGCCGTTTATGTCCGATGCTTCGACGCAGCAGGCCGTGCAAAACGCCGGGCGTTTTATGAAAGAGTGCGGCGCAAATATGGTAAAGCTTGAAGGCGGGGCGGATCAAAAAGATCTGGTGCAAACATTAACGCGCCTGGGAATTCCGGTCTGTGCACATTTAGGCTTACAACCACAGCGGGTACATAAACTGGGTGGTTATAAAGTGCAGGGACGTGAAACTGCGGTGGCCAAAAAAATGCTTAACGATGCACAGGTATTAGAGCAGGCGGGTGCTGATTTATTACTACTGGAATGTGTGCCGGATAATCTGGCAAAAAAAATTTCCACGCAGGTGGGGATTCCGGTTATTGGAATTGGCGCGGGTAAAAATACCGATGGGCAGATTTTAGTGCTGTATGACATATTAGGGATTTCAGCCGGGCATATTCCAAAATTTTCAAAAAATTATATGCAGATGACCGGCTCGATTCAGCAGGCGATTAAACTGTATATTGAGGAAGTTAAATCTGTGGCATTTCCTGCGGATGAGCATACGTTTCAATAATAAGTGTTATGTTTTGTATTAAGACTAATCCGAACAGCAGTCATCCCCCATGAAAATATCAAATACCATTCTCTCATTAAAAACCATCATCAAGCAGTGGCAGGGAGAAGGTTTATGCATCGGTTTTGTGCCCACCATGGGGCACCTGCATGCCGGGCATATTGAGCTGGTAAATCAGGCTAAAGCACATTGCGATAAAGTTGTGGTGAGTATATTTGTAAATCCGCTACAGTTTAATCAGGCAAGTGATCTTGATGCATACCCCAAAACGCTGGATGATGATAAGCAAAAACTAATCGCCGCTGAAACCGATGTTTTATTTTTACCGGATTCGCAAATGATGTATCCACAGGGGCAGAGTGCCGTCAGCAAAATCTGCGTACCACAAATAAGCTGCGAACTGGAAGGTGAGCATCGTCCGGGACATTTTGACGGTGTATCGACGGTGGTGAATAAACTGTTTAATTTAGTGCAGCCGCAGCGGGCATTTTTTGGTGAGAAAGATTATCAGCAGTTGTTGCTCATTAAAAAAATGGTGAGTGATTTAAATATGCCGGTCGAGATACAGGCTGTACCGACGCACCGGGAAACTGATGGCCTGGCGATGAGCTCAAGAAATTCGCGCCTGTCTGAAACGCAGCGATCTATTGCCCCACAATTATACCGGGCTTTACGGACGGTTGCCGAACGGGTAAAACGGGGGCGGCTGTCACTGACGGAAATTGAGAGTCAGGCGACAGATCAGCTGCAAAATGATGGATTTGAGGTTGAATATATATCCGTAAGAGACCGTGGGGATTTAACAGCGGCGGCAAATCAATTGAAAAATCGTCTGGTTTTAGCCGCAGCTCGTCTGGGGGATGTGCGCCTGATTGATAATCTGATCATTGATTAAGGTTTGAAATACCAACAACTAACGGCTAATATGGCTATACAAAAGCCGTGAAATCTTCTATATAAGTAATATCTTAACTTGATACCGTTGGCGGATTCCATCATAATTACAGTTTCGTTTTTTATAAAGCCCCAACAGGAAGATCTATGCATTTGACCATGCTAAAAGCCAAGCTGCATCAAGCCCGCGTCACACTCTCAGAGCTGGAGTATGAAGGTTCCTGCGCGATTGATGGAAAGTTGCTGGATGAGGCGGGGATTCATGAGTACGAGCAGATTCAGATTTACAATCTGGCCAATGGAAAGCGTTTCACAACCTATGCGATTCGCGGCGAAGATGGCAGTGGTATGATTTCGGTAAACGGCGCAGCGGCACATAAAGCCAACCCAGGTGACAGGGTTATTATTTGCAGCTATGCCCAGTTAGATCAGAAAGAAGCCGCCAATTTTAAACCTAAGCTGGTTTATTTGAATGAACAAAATCAGATTACGCATACCAGTGATCAGATTCCAGTGCAGGTCGCTTAGACGTCATAAGTCAAAAAAATATTTCGGGTATGAATACATCTGGCAAAGTATTTTTTGCTTTTTCAAACTGATTAAATGGCTGTAAAATGCCAAATAACTTAAGACGACTTAAAACGTCTAATTTTCAGAAGCCAGCTCAACCCGATTCCTGCCTTCTTCCTTGGCTTTATAAAGAGCCCTATCCGCATCTTCTATTAAATTTTTAATAACGTAATTGCTGCCCCTGTCATAGGTCGCAATTCCCATGCTTACGGTAACGCATTCGGAGGCGGTTGAATGATTGTGTTCGATGCAGGTGTTGCTTAATGAATCTGCAAACCGGCTGGCAACTTTCAGGGCGTTTTTTTCCGTTGTGCCAGGTAGTAGTACAACAAACTCTTCACCACCATAACGTGCGGCCATATCCTGTGGATTAAAGCAGGCTTTATCGAGTAATCTGGCAACTTTTTTAAGGCATTCATCCCCCAGCTGGTGGCCATAGTTATCGTTAAAAAACTTGAAAAAGTCGATATCAATTAAAATGAGTGTTATGGGGGTTTGATTCGTTTTAGCATTTTCCATATCCGCTTCAAACTGCTCATCAAAGTGACGGCGATTGGCAATGCCGGTAAGCCCATCTTGCATTGATAATTTATGAAGTTTTTTATTGCTGGCCTCGAGTTGTTTTTTTAACTGGCTGAGGGCATAAAAAGCCGAGTCCCGTTCTTTCTGTAAAATATAATTTTTTGCATGGGCACGAATGCGCGCAATGAGTTCAATTTCATCGGGGAGCTTAACCAGATAATCACTGGCCCCATAACTGAATGCTTCACTTTTGGTTGTGGCATCTTCTTTGGATGATAGAACAATAACCGGAATGTCACGGGTTTCATTATTTGCTTTATAAAATCGCAATAGCGTCATGCCATCCGCATCGGGCATCACCAGATCCTGCAGGATAATAGTGGCATCAAGATCTACTGCGTTTTCTATTGCCGTGCTCGGATCTTCAACATAGGTTAACTCCATATCCGATTCACTGGCGATCATACGACGGATGCCTTCCGCAATTATTGGCTGATCATCTACCAGCATTATTCGAATACACTTGTCTTTGTTACTAATGTCTTTGTTACTAATGTTTTTGTTGCCCATAATTAAAATTTCAACTTAGACAGCTATTATTAAAAAAATAGTGTTGTCTGTTTATGTTTATAGCTGAAGAGATACGTTAAGTGTAAATTTAATCTAAATTTTTAAGTATCTCTTCAGCGATTTTATTAATGTCCAGCTCAATACTTACCGCGTTAAGCTTCTTAGCTGCCTTAGGCATGCCATAAACCGCGCAGCTATCCCTGTCCTGTGCAATAGTTAACATGCCGCGGTTATATAAAGATAATAGACCATTGGCGCCATCTCTTCCCATGCCGGTGAGTAAAACGCCGATTAATTTATTTGGCCAATGGGTAACCGCACTTTCAAAAAATACATCAACCGAAGGTCGATAGGGATAATCTACAGGTATATCTGTATATTCAAAACGCCCGTATTTGTTAATTATAAGGTGATCGTTGCTACAGGCAAAATAAGCATGTCCCGGTTTAGGCAGCTGATTATCAACCGCAATTTCAACGTCTATTGATATTTGTTCATTAAGCCATTGGGCCATATCCTTACTAAACTGATGATCCATATGCTGAATGATGACCCAGATTGCGGGGTTTTTTTCGGGTAGTTTTTTAAGGATGGTTAAAATGGCTGCGGGCCCACCGCTGGACGCGCCAATAGCAACCAGGGGAGTCTCTTTAACGGCGGCTGTTTGACTCACTTTATCGATTTTGTTAAGACTGTCATGGAGTTTTTTGATATTTGAAATTTTATTTTTTAGCTCGTGCAATGTATTTGTGTTGTCTGTAGAGGGCACTGAAAATACATCCAGTGCCCCGGCTGACATGGCTTCAAATATTTGCCCAGGATTATTTTTACTATCATCACTAATAACAATAATTGTGGTTGGGGTTGTGTTCATGATGGTTTGAATTAATGCGCTGGTTTTAGTGTTATTTAAGCTTAACTGGATGAGCAACAGGTCAGGACAGTCTTTGGTGCACAGTTCAATCGCGTCATGTGCTGTATGGCATGTCCAGCAGGTGGTGAAACCCAGGTCAGATATCAGGTAACTGAACAAACGAATTGTGTCCGTATTGGTGTGCAAAATTGCTATACGCATAATGCTGTCAATGCCTGGTGCTGGTTTCAGAAATAGTATCTAAAGGCGGGCCTATTAAATCGAAAACCGCATTCAGTAACGTGTCATCGTGGAAGCTGCCCTTGGTTAAGTAATAATCCGCGCCCGCTTCAAGTCCTTTTTGTTTGTCCTGCGCCCGATCTTTGTAAGATACCATCATGACCGGTATGCTGCGCAATGCCGCATCATTTTTTATCAGTTTAATAAATTCAATACCGTTCATGCGGGGCATATCAATATCAGAAATAACCAGATCGTATTTAGCGTTACGTATAGTATTCCAGCCATCAACACCATCAATCGCAATATCTACCAGGTAGCCCCTGGATTCGAGTAATTTTTTTTCAATTTCGCGCACAGTTAATGAATCATCTACAACTAACACGCGTTTATGAGCGCTTGTATCGAGTAAATTTTTCGAACCGACTTTATATAGATCTCTTCCAGTAATGATATCCTGAATGCTATGTTGCAGGTCATCAATATCAAACACTAAAACTGGGTCACCGTCATCGGTTATTGCCACGGCACAAATATCTTTTATTTTGGCAAGTTTTTTATTTAATGTGCGCAATGCCAGGCCGCGCTCACCAATAATTTTGTCAACCACCAGGCCATAACTCATATTCCAGTCGCCAATAATAATTACCTGAATCTCCAGACTTTCCGTGGGAGAATTGGTGAGGCCAAGAATTTGCGCGCAATGAATTAAACCGATATGTTTATTTTCAATACAAATATATTGCTTGTCTTCAAAAATAGAAATATCCTGTTTTTTAACCGTGACCAAACTTTGAATTTTAGCTAATGGAAATGCATAAAGCTCATCGTTAATGCTTACCATTAAACTTCTGATTATGGAAAGTGTGAGTGGTAATTCCATGTTAATTTCCATGCCCTTATCAAGCTCAGTATCCGCATGTAATTTTCCACGTATCTGTTGCAATGCACTGTGTACTATATCCAGTCCGACGCCTCTGCCAGAAAGTTCAGTAACTTCATTGCGGGTTGAGAAAGCGGGAAGAAATAAAAAATCGAGTAATTCGGATTTAGATAAATTTTCTGCCATAGTGGAATTTACCAGTTTTTTATCTAATATTTTTTTGCGCAAATCCTCTATGTCGACACCCTTGCCATCATCTTTAATCTGAATGCTTAAACGTCCTGACTGGTGGCTGGCACGAACTTTAATCGTACCGGTTTCGGGTTTTCCTTTTTGTAATCTGACTTGAGGGGTTTCTATGCCATGGTCAATGGCATTACGAATAATATGATTTAAAGGTGCATCAAGCTTTTCAAGAATATCTCTGTCAACCGGGGTGTCCTCACCTTCAATTTCAAGTTTAACTTTTTTGTTTAACGAGTTTGAGATGTCACGAATCAGGCGTTTATAACCCTGGGTACTGTCACTAAAGGGGCGCATACGACTAGCAATTATTTCGTGGTTGATCTGTGAGTTTATGCTTGAAGATCGTCTGTCAAAATTATCCAGGCTGATTAAACGCGATGTTATTTCATCTCGGTAACTTTCCGCACTGTGTTGCAGGTCACTAATTAATTTGTTTTCAAGTTCTGAGTGTTTGTTATCATCTATCAGGTTGCGAAGTCGATCAATCTGATCCAGCATATCATTGTGTCGGCGTTTTAAAACCAGCATAGAATCAGAGAACTGACGTATCCAGTTTGAAGAGACACTGAGTTCTCCAGCCAGACTAACCAGTTTATTTATGCGTCCTGTGCTGACTCTAACCATATTGTCAGATGTTTTTTCAGACTTTGAAGTTTTTTTGTTTATAGAAGTGGATGTATTATGTATGGCGTTTGTCTGTTCTAGTTTTACTACTGTAAAATCTGCATTGTTCTGGATGTATCCAAGTGCATTTATAAACTGATTCAGAATTTCTGTATTATCCTGAGTCCATTGAGATATTTCCTGTACAGGCAGGGTTTCAATTTGTTTTAATAAATCGCTACAGTTTAATATCTGGTCAACGCTGTCATTTTGCAAGTGCAGTTTTGCATTTTGTGCGGCAACAAAAACATCTTCCATGGCATGCGCTAGCCTTACTGCACCATCTATTCCAATCATTCTTGCTGCGCCTTTAATTGAGTGCGCAGCACGCATCAATGCCTCAAGGTGTGTTGCGTTATCAGTATTATCTGATTCAAGCTCCAGCAAGTTGTTGTTAATCACCTGCAGACTGTTTTGCAGCTCAGTGCAAAATAGCTTAAACATCTCCGGATCGATTGTTTCCGCTGTAGTAAAGTGTAGATTTTCATTTTCTATATTAATTGTGTTTATCGATTTGTCTGGTTTTCTATCGGAATTATTTGAAGCCTGTTTTTCAGATATTGAATTAAGGTTATTTATGCAAGTGTTAATGTTTTCAATTGTTCGCTTGACAGGTGTTTCAAGTTCGCCCGCAGAGAGTGGTGTCAGGGCGTTAAATAATTTTAGGGTTTCTTTGAAAATATTGAGTTCGGTTTCTGTTATTCTTAAGTTTATCTTTTGCAAGTGATAAAAAGCATTTTCCAGTGAGTTAAGTACAGGTGATATGATATCTACATGCACAAGATTTGCAGCGCCTTTAATGGCTCGAGTGTAGTTGATTAGTGATTCGTAGCGGCTACTTAAATCAACATCGCTGTTATTTAAATCATTTAATGATGCATTTATTTTATCCGAATGTGTGCAGACTTCGGATTTGAATAAATCCAGCATTGACTCATTTATTTTGTTTTTACTGGTCATATATTATGGGTCATATATTATGGGTCATAAATTATTGGTCGTTGATCATTGGCGTTGTTTGTTTGATGTTGTTTATCTTTCGGGTTCACTGATTAAATGTTCTTGTGTAAGGCCGCAAACACAAGGTCGCTATTCAATATTCCCACATCATTATTGTTGTGGCGAAGGATGCCTTTTATAAAGCAGGAGGTGTCCTTTTTTATAGTTGACGGCGTGGCCTTTATGTCCTCAATGTTGTAATGAATGATCTCTTTTACTTCGGTAACTGGAAAGGCAAAAGATTCGTTACTATCTTCAATGACAATATAACGTTCATTAGTGTATTTGCTCGTTATTTCACTTTTTCTTATTTTGAACAGGTAGCCGAGAGAAACATTTAAAATTAAGTCGCCGTGTACATTAACCAGGCCACGAAGCACATTATTTTTTATGTGTGGCAGGGAATGGTGTTTGTCACAGTGAGTAATTTCTTTAACAAATTTTGATGACAGCGCAAACCACTCGTCACCCATGCGAAACACCAGTGCTGATTTAAGGTTAAGGCTTTTATTTTGACGTGCCTGGTTTAAATTATTTTTCCACTCTGCAAGATAGTTTTCTTCGGCAGGACGATTTAAAATCTGGCTGCCAGCCTGGCTAAAAATGTCGCAGTTATGACAATGAATTATTTTTTGCAAACGCTCGCAGCGAGGTGTTTTATTGCCCCATACACCTATTGTGTTCCAGCAGTCATTAATCGTTAATGGGTTCATATTTTAATTGCAGCTTTAGTTTTTACTTTCTTCAAAGGCTCTTTCAGCCCGTTGCTTAAGTAATTCTGAATTTTTTTTGTCGCCATTTTTCTGTAAAATAAGCGCAAGGTGTATAAGCGTGTCATAGTGTTTTGGCTCAAGAAACAGACTCTTTCTGAAATATGATTCTGCATCTTTTTCTTTATGTCGGCTATTTGAAATTAACCCCATTAGAAATAATACTTCTGCATCTTCGTCATTGTTTCTTATGTATTGCAGGCATATTGATTCGGCTTTATCAAATTGTTTAGTGTTTGTTAACTCTCGTACTGTAGCCAGGGACGTTTCATTTTCTGATGCGGAATTATTATGAGTGGTTTTATTGATTAGCGTTTCAAAAATCGATTTTTGTTGAGGTTTTATAACGTTGACATCAGGTCTTATCGGCCTGATTTTTTGTGTGCTTGCGGACGACGCTATTTGTGCAGGCTTGAAATCAGGATGGTTGTGCCTGATTAATGCAAATGCCTGCTCAAAACCTGTGTTTTGAAACAGCTCTGCGGGTACTGAGCCAAATTCAGAATGGCCTATAAAAAGATAACCATCCTTTTTAAGAAAATCAGCGAGATTTTTAAAAGCAATTAATTTTGTTGTCAAATCGAAATAAATTAACAGGTTCCGGCATAAAATAAAATCGAATTCATGTTTCAGGCTGTTATCATTATGCAGAATATTTAAGTTATAGAATTTAATTTTTTCACGAATACTATTGTTGACTTTATAAGTAGATTCATCTTTCTTAAAGTATTTATTTTGATATGCGGGGTAGTCTTTTCCACGAAATGAATTTTTTCCATAAATACCCTGTTGCGCATGCCTTAAGGCGCGTTTACTTATATCAACCGCATCTATTGCAAATGCAGATTCATTAATGCCCTTGTCGATAAGGTAGATGGCTAAGGAGTAGGGCTCTTCACCGGTAGAGCTGGGCAGGCTTAAAATTCTAAAGCGGGTTGATTGGTCTGTAATTAATTTTTGCTGTATTTTTTTATAAATAATTTCAAATGGCCTAATGTCTCTGAAAAACCAGGTTTCAGGAATAACAGTAATTTCCAGCAGTTCACTTAACTCCGCCTGATTGTTGTTTAATAATGTAAAATATGACTCATAATCATTAATTTCACACAGTTGCATTCGTTGTTGAATAATACTATCAATGGTTGTGTCGCCTATTGTGCTGCTGTCCAGTCCTATTTTTTGTTTAACCAGATTTTTTATTTTGTTAAGAGAGGCATCCATTGCTTCTTGCCTAACTGAATTGTTCTGTTAGCTGATTGCTAATGGAAGCGGGTAAAATATTATGCGTATTAATTAACTGAATCATATCGTTGTTATGTTTATAAATCTGCCCAAGAAAACTATTCTGTTCTGACTGTATACCGCTGTCGGAAATTTTATCTATCTCGCATTGCATAACATCGGTGACCATTTCGGCGATTAAACCAATCGGGCGGGATGCGCCGGAGCGGTGCTGAAAATTTATTATAACAATACGCGTACTTAAATTATTGCTGCAGTAACGGCTTTCAAATAACTGGCATAAATCGATTACCGGAGTCGGTGTGCCGCGGTAGTTAAATAAACCTTTAATTGCATTTTCCGTTAAGGGGACTTTTTTTAGTTCAATGAGCGGCACAATTTCTATTACACGGGTTGCTTCAATGCCGTAACGTTCTTTACCAATATTGAGTCCTAAAATTAACATTAGTCGGTCACTTTAAATGTAGACACCCCTTGTTGCAGGCCCCGTGCCGCATCTTTTAACTGCTCAACAGATACCCCTGACTGTTTTAATGTTTCGGCAGTTTGCTGAGCCATTTCATTCAGCTGGGTCATGCTTTCTTTTATTTGCTCCGCACCTTCAGACTGCAGGCGTGTGCCTTCGTTAACGGTTTCAAAACGCGGCAGCAGTGCCTGTACCTGCTGGATAATATGGGTGAGTTGTGCGCCTACTGTCGCCACATCGGATACACCGCGGCTAACTTCTTCACTGAATTTGTCCATGCTCATCACACCGGCGGAAACCGCGGATAGCATCTCTTTCACCATCTGTTCGATATCCCAGGTGGCGACTGCGGTTTGATCGGCGAGGCGTCTGATTTCGGTTGCCACCACTGAAAATCCCCGGCCATATTCGCCGGCTTTTTCCGCTTCTATGGCAGCATTTAACGACAGTAGATTGGTCTGGTCGGCTACTCGGTTTATGGTGGTGACCACGGTATTTATATTGTCAGCCTTTTCGCTGAGTACCGCTAATTTTGATGAAATGGTATCGGTTGCCGATTGCATCTGACTCATGGTCTTTTCCATTGACACCAGTGCGTTATGTCCGTCAGTGGCAGAATCGGAGGTATTTTCAACGACATGTTTAACTTCTGCCATGGTATTGAGTAGTTCTTTACCGGTGGCGGAAATTTCTGTAATGGTGGACATAATTTGATGAGTGCTGGCGGCCTGTTCCGCTACGGTGGCTTCATGCTCTTTGGCATTGGCGGAAATCTGGGTGGCGGATGAGGTGACCAGGATGCCCGATATCTGTACCTGCTTAACCAGGCTGTTTAAATTTTCGAGCATGGTTTTAACACCGTCGGCGACCTGTGAAATTGAATCACCGGATGAAAAAACCATCATCTCAGAACTCAGGTCACCTTTGGCGGCCGCTTTTACAACATCAAGCACCAGTTCAGCTTTGCCTTCCAGATCGGAATTTATTTCTTTTTCACGTTCGACGATGTCATCCATTTCCGATGACAGATAGGTAAAGCTATCTATGATTTGTTGAATTTCCGAGCGGTTATGAGTGAGTTTCAGGCCGGGTGCTTCAGTCCGGTCGGCCATAAAACTGTTCATTGTTGATGAGATGGACTCCAGTCCATTTTCCACGGAGCGGGTTAAAGGCTGCACAATATTCAGTTTCACAAAGTAATACAGGCTTAACACCAGTGCCATCACAATAAAAATAATAATAGCGGACAGGTTCAGTGCGCGGTGTTCTTTCAGTATGTACAGCAGTGAAATGCCGAGACAGATCTGCGGCAGCATAAACATAATGATCAGGCGTTTCTCAATTGAGTAAGCATTAAATGCTTGCAGAAAATTTTTCATGGTGACTTTATGCTTTCCCCTAAAATAACACTGATCTTATTTCTGTAAGTGTATGATTCTACTATATGTATATAGCAGGATTTTTTTGGAAAGCAATAAATATAGTTGTTGAGCATTGGTCATTTGCCTTTAAGTCGTGGGTCAAAAACACAAACAAAAAAAAGCGGCCCCTCCATAGAAGGGACCGCTTTTAACTTAAAACGAATGACTCTCTTTTACCCCGTATTACGCATCCCGGCAGCAACCGCACTAATTGTCCGCAGCAAAGGGTTAATCCAGGTATTTTGCTCATTCTCCGTTGATTCTTCATCCCGGTAGCGGGTCAGCATCAGAATCTGAATATGGCTTAATGGGTCCAGGTATGGGTCTCTGCGCCGTAATGATAACGCCAGTGTCGGGCTATCAGAGAGCAGCTGCTCGTTACAGGTAATCGCTAGAATATTATCTACGGTGCGTTGGTGTTCGTCGAATATTTTCGCAAATACCCGCTGTTCCACATCTTGATCTTCACACAGTTCAGAGTATTCCTTCGCCGTCGACATGTCCGCTTTTAACAGCGCCATTTGCGTATTATTCAGCATGGCTTTGAAATAAGGCCAGTTGGCATTCATTTCCTGTAGCAGTTTCAGGTTGGCCTCTTTGCCATCAATAAAGTTGGCTAAAGCCGTACCAATACCGTACCAGGCCGGTAGCGTGGTGCGCGACTGTGCCCATCCAAAGACCCATGGAATCGCACGAATGGAGTCTTTGGAGCGATTGGCTTTGCGATGGGAAGGGCGCGAGCCAATGTTCATCAGGCCAATTTCAGTCACCGGCGTGGTTTCATAGAAATAATCCAGGAAGCCTTCTGTACGATCGGTTAAATCCCGATAGCTATCTTCACCATCTTTGGTCAGTGCCTGCATGGTTTGCAGAAATTCAGTTTTTGCCGGTTTGGCTTTTTCGGTGACGATGGATTTACTGGCCTTCATTAAGCCGGACACACCCATGGTGAGCTCGTAAATAGCAGTTTCCGGATTACTGTATTTATAGGACAGCACTTCACCCTGTTCGGTGAATTTAATCTGCCCGTGAACCGTGCCTTCCGGCTGGGATAAAATCGCATCGTGGGTTGGGCCGCCGCCGCGACCGATGGTGCCGCCGCGACCGTGGAACAGGCGACAGTCGATATCAAAGGCATCGGTGAGTTTAATGACCTTTTGCTGGGCATCATACAAATTCCAGGAAGAGGCCATAATGCCGCCATCTTTACAGGAATCGGAATAACCCAGCATGGCTTCCTGCAGGTTGCCGGAGGCTTTTAGCAGGGTGTTGTACACCTTGTTTTCAAACAGACTTTTGAGCACATCTTCGATATGCTCTAAATCTTCAATGGTTTCAAACAGCGGTGAAATGCTGATATTACAGAAGCTTTCGCCATTGTCGTCTTTGCCGGTTAAACCCGCAATGGTTGCCAGGTACATGACCTCTAGCACGTGGCTGGCGGCGTGGGTCATGGAAATAACGTAGTTGCCAAAGGCATTGGGGGAAATTTCTGTGCGCATATTGGCGATAAGCTCAAACACACTGAGTGTTTCCAGATTATCTTCATGCAGCTGGCGTTTATCCAGATTTAATGTGGGTGGGTTTTCAATGTAGTCAGACAGCAGTTTCTGACGCTCCACTTCACTGAGTTCGGCATAATCCGGCGCACCTGAAATTTGCTTAACGATATCGGCTACCGCATCGGAGTGGCGGGTGGATTCCTGACGAATATCGAGTTTCAGCAGGAAGAAGCCAAAGGTTTCTGCCACGCGAATTAAGTCTTTCAAATCCTTGTTGGCGATGTTTTCATCGTTGTGACTGATGAGCGAGCTACGAATTAACTGTAAATCCGCAATGAATTCTTTTTCAGACGGATAGGCCTGGGCAAACTCGCCCTCGGCAATTTCCTGACCCGCCAGATGTGCATTAATTTGCGCCAGATTGTGCTGTAGACGGTAATGCATAAATGACAGTTTACGACGATAGGGGGCATTACTGAAGGCACTCGGGGAGGCCGCATAGACTTCGAAGCGGATATTTTCGTCGGTTTCCAGGCTATCCATAAAGGATTTTGTCGGGGTACACAGGTCGATGGAGTGGGTCAGCTGCTTGTTGACTTCCACGACCCGGTAAATATATTCCTGCAAAATGACCTGGGTTTGCATGCGCAGGGCCATTGCCGTGGTGTCGGGTTTTACAAACGGGTTGCCATCGCGGTCGCCGCCAATCCACGAGCCAAAGCGTAAAAAACTCGGCACGGTGATGCTGTCATTGGGGTAGTGTTTTTTAATTTTGCGTTCTAAATTACGGTAAATATGCGGCACCGCATTAAACAGACTGGTGCGGAAATAATACATGCCGTTTTTAATTTCATCGCGTACCTGGGGCTTGTGCTCACGGACTTCATTGGTGCGCCACAGTTGCTGAATTTCAGTTTCCAGTTCTTCAGTTAACTCATCTTGCTGAATTTTACCGATGCGCACATCATTGAGTTTGTCATTGAGCAGGAAAATGCGGCGCAGTGCGTTCATTACACTGCGGCGTTTTGATTCCGTGGGGTGTGCGGTGAATACCGGAATATAGGCCAGCTGGTCGAGCAGATCCTGTACCTGTGAGGCATCCAGTCCATCCAGGCGGAATTCTTCCAGGGTATTATCAAATGAACCCTGCCACAGCGATTTGCCATTGAAAATCTGTTCGCGACGTTGCAGATGCTGATAATCTTCTTCGGCGATATTAATTAAACTGAAGTAAATGCTGAAGGCGCGCACCACCTGTGTGAGGGTGTCCGCATCCAGGGTTTCGATAAACGCCATTAACTGGGCGCGTTTTTTCGGATTGTCTGTTTTGCGTAAGCTGATATAGCCCTTGCGCAGTTTCTCAACCGCTTCATAAACATGTGCGCCGGCGAGGTTATTAATGACGTTACCTAGCAGGTTGCCAAATAATTTAACCCGTGCGCGAAGCTTTTTATCATTTGGAAGAGCTGATTTTTTAGCAGTGCTAACCATCTGTATTTTCTTATCGGAAGTTTAATCAAGGGGCGACATTATACATGAAAGCAGATTTAGGCGCTAAATTTGATTATGCCATTGAAAAAACTGATTAATAATCATACTCTTGGAAGGGTGAATTAAGTGGGCGGGTAAATTAAGCGAGGCTATAATTGCTGTGTATTATAAAAGGTTTGCTAAAGTTACGGGGCAGACGGGAAAGAGCGCAAAGCAAGGCTAACTAATATTAAGGGCAAAAATGAGTAACCTGACAGAATCAACCGAATGGAAAGCACTACAGAAACATTTTAAAGACATCTCAAATGTACATATGCGCGACCTGTTTAAAGAAAATCCACAGCGCTTTGAGCAGCTCTCTGTTGGTCTCAACGACATATTGCTGGACTATTCCAAAAATCGTATCACCGATGAAACCTTTAAGTTACTGATGGATTTGGCCCGTTTCGCACGGGTCGAAATGAGCCGTGACCACATGTATGCCGGTGAAAATATGAACTGCACCGAGTTCCGCCCGGCGTTGCATGTTGCCCTGCGTAATCGCTCGAATAAACCGATGATGGTGAATGGCAAAGATGTGATGCCGCAGGTGAATGGGGTGTTACAGAAAATGCGCCGGTTTTCTGAACAGGTGAGAAGTGGCGAGCTACGGGGTTATAACGGGCGTCGAATTAAAAGCATTATTAATATTGGTATCGGTGGCTCAGACTTAGGCCCACAGGTGGTGTGCGACGCCATGAAGCCTTTTGCCCAGCGGGATTTAAAAGTGCACTTCGTCTCCAATGCGGATGCCACGCACCTGGTGGAAACCCTCAAACTGGTGGAGCCGGAAACTACGCTGTTTATTATCTCATCCAAATCATTTACGACACAGGAAACTATGCTCAATGCCCACAGTGCCCGAAAATGGTTTGTGGATATGGTGGGTAATGAAGTGGCGGTGGCAAAACATTTTGTGGCGGTGAGTACTAACCTGGAAGCCACCAGCAAATTTGGTATTGCGGCGGACAATGTTTTTGAGTTCTGGGACTGGGTGGGCGGGCGATATTCTCTGTGGTCCGCCATCGGATTGCCTATTGCGCTTTATATTGGTATGGATCATTTTGAAGCCATGTTGCAGGGTGCCCATGAAATGGATCAGCATTTTCAAAGCGCCCCGCTGGAAGAAAATATGCCGGTTATTCTGGCGATGCTGGGCGTCTGGTATAACAATTTTTTCGATGCACAAAGCCATGCCATTATGCCCTACAGTCAGTACCTGGAAAGACTGCCCGCGTATTTACAGCAGCTTGATATGGAGAGCAATGGCAAAACCATCGATCGACAGAATCAGCGGGTTAATTATTTAACCGGACCGATTATCTGGGGTCAGTCGGGTACGAATGGGCAACATGCCTTTTTCCAGCTTTTGCACCAGGGCACAAAGCCTGTACCCGCGGATTTTTTAATTCCCGCCTTAAGTCAGAACCCGCTGGGGTTGCATCATCGGGTGCTGTTTTCAAACTGTCTGGCACAAACCAAAGCCCTGATGCTGGGTAAAAAATATACGGAAGCACTCGAAGAAATGCGCGCGGCGGGAAGCTCCACGGAAGAAATTGATGAGGCGATTGAGCACAAGGTATTTGAGGGAAATAAACCCACCAATACCCTTATTTTTGAACGCCTCGACCCGAAAACCCTTGGTTCGATTATGGCCCTGTATGAGCACAAGGTGTTTGTGCAGGGTATCGTCTGGAATATAAATTCATTTGACCAGTGGGGTGTGGAATACGGCAAGGTGCTGGCGGGGGAAATTCAGCAGGATCTGGCACGCCCCGGGGATGTGGATAAGCATGATTCTTCTACTAATGGCTTAATCAATTACCGTAAAGGCATTTATTTTAAGGATGTTGATGGAAAGTATGATTGAGCGGGGATATCCACCTCTTATTACAAAGAGGAAGGTTTTTATTCCCCTCTTAGTAAAAGAGGGGCCAGGGGAGATTTAAAATCCCGTTGAGTGATAGGCGTTAGCGTTAGCCGACGATGCTCGGTGCGATACGTATTGAGCATGAATGACCGGGACCTTAGTCATGTTCGATAAGCCTTGTTTATGGGGTGTTACTCACTGACATAATTCCGACTTCTGAGATATTTTTTTTGGGATATTTTTTTTTGGATATTTTCCTGGAATATTTTTCTGAGATATTTTCCTGAGATATTTCCCTGAGATATTTTAAAGGGGAAGTCATAACTTGCTAGCGTACTTACCACCAACGCCAGCACTCTCAAGCCATTGTAAAAATTCATTTACATTGGCATCACCTTCGTCCGGCGCCCAGTTGGCAAAATCACTTTTAACGGAAGGCGTATAGGGCCCCTCTTTTACTTCAAGAATAACACTCTCTGATGATTGGGGGAACACCGTGTGCCACGTATCGGGTTTTAATTCTATGCCACTCATTGAGTTGTTTGGGCTGAGAGTGAGGCGCTCTAACACAACCCCGTCTTTATCGAAAATAATTAATGTGCTCTCACCTTTTAACGCCAGCATTAATTCCCATTTGTTTGAATTTGGGTGGTAGTGGGGCTTTACGTAAGTGCCTTTTTTTAAAGCAATGCAGAGTCTTTGTACCGGCTCATCAAAACTTTTATGTAAATTAAAATGGCTTCTTTTTCGCGGGCTCTCAGTGGCTTCGTTGAGAAGTTTCTGGTAGAGATTGTTATCTAATTTTATATTCATTATGTGGCTGCTGTTTTGTTAATTTAAAGTGTTTTCCCACAGTAAAAGTAGAATAGTGTAAAGGAGAACAGGGGGGCGGGGCTCCTCTTTTTCTTACCGGAGGTGTAAGATAAATCTCCCCTGGCCCCTCTTTTTCTAAGAGGGGAATAACGGCTTCACTCTTTTTCTAAGAGGGGAAACATAGCCTCCCCCTTTGTAAAGCGGGAGTACAAATTAATGTAGTAAAAGCTCAAAATCACTATATTAATAAATCATGCTACTGAGGGGGATTTAATTCTCAAAAGGACGGAACCCGATAGCCAAAACTGAATTCATTCAGATCTTCCCAGCGCCTCAAGCGCCCAGTCAATATGCTCTTGCACCATTTCGTTCACATCAGGCCGGCGATTTTTTAAAGCATTAATAATATTATCAGAAGCAGGCGCATTACCCAACGCTACCGCAATATTTCTCAGCCACTGCTGATGGCCAATTCTGCGAATTGGTGAGCCTTGCATCTTGTTTAAAAACTCTGCTTCCGTCCAGGCAAATAAATCCAGTAGTTGTGGCGCATCTAAACCGTGGCGCACCTCAAAATCTTTTTCATCGCTGGCTTTTGAAAAGCGGTTCCAGGGGCAAACCAGTTGGCAATCGTCGCAGCCGTAAATATGGTTGCCTATGGCCTTGCGAAACTCTACCGGAATGCTGGTTTTCAGCTCGATGGTTAAATAGGAAATACAACGCCGGGCATCGAGTTCGTAAGGTGCAATAATGGCTTTTGTCGGGCAAATATCAATACAGGCACTACAGCTGCCGCAGTGGTTTACGACGGGTGTCTGGTTAACCGGTAAAGGCAGGTCGGTGTAAATTTCGCCGAGGAAAAACCACGAGCCGGCGTTACGATTAATGATATTGGTGTGCTTGCCTATCCAGCCCAATCCGGCTTTTTCCGCCAGTGGCTTTTCCAGTACCGGTGCGCTGTCGGTAAATACCCGGTAGCCAAACTCACCCACTTGCTGCTGCATTTTATCCGTCAGTTTTTGCAGGCGTTTGCGAATGATTTTGTGGTAGTCACGGCCGGTGGCATAACGGGAAATCAGCCCGAGGTTTTTATTGTTCAGTACATTTTGAATGGCTTCGGCTGCGGGGGGGAAATAATCCATGCGCACCGAGATAACCCGCAATGTTCCCGGCTCAAGCTCCGCTGGGCGGCTGCGTTTGGTGCCATGTTTGGCCATATAATCCATTTCACCGTGATAGTCGTTATCCAGCCAGCGCTGAAATTCCGGCTCATATTTAGACAGATCAGTGTCGCTCACCCCCAGCTGTGAAAAGCCCAGCTCAGTAGCCCAGTGCTGAATTTGAGTTAAAAATTGTTCAGGAAGAGGTTTTAACATGCGTCGCCTATAACTCCCCTCTTAGAAAAAGAGGGGCTGGGGGAGATTTGAGGGGGAGATTTATCTATTACAATTTGATTCATTGCCAGAATGCTATAACAATTCAGTTGATAATTTCAGTTAATTTTGGTCATATACGCGCCAGAGAAAGTCGCTTAATGGTAGGCGCGAGCTTAAGCTAGCGATCAGGGGCATAAAAATCCCCGTCGAATATCATTCTCTAACCACTGATTTAATTAAACACAGGCCTTCAAAAACATGAAAATTCGCACCCGTTTCGCCCCCAGCCCCACCGGTTATCTACATATCGGCGGTGCCAGAACAGCCCTGTTTTCCTGGCTGTATGCCAAAAAAATGGGCGGCGAGTTTGTACTGCGCATTGAAGACACGGATCGCGAGCGTTCAACCCAGGAAGCGGTAGATGCGATTTTGCAGGGCATGAACTGGTTGGGTTTAAGCCACGATGAAGGCCCGATTTACCAGACCGATCGTTACGACCGCTATAAAGAAATCATTCAAACCCTGTTAAAACAGGGGGATGCCTACTACTGCAACTGCTCCCGAGAGCGCCTCGATGAAATGCGTGAACAGCAAATGGCGAATAAGCAGAAGCCCAAGTATGATGGTTGTTGTAGGGATAAAGGTTTGCCTGAGGCGAATGACACCGTAGTGCGCTTTAAAAACCCACTAGCGGGTGATGTGGTCATAAACGACCATGTGCGGGGCAAAGTGGTGATAAGCAATCAGGAGATTGATGATTTAATTATCGAGCGCTCCGACGGTAACCCGACCTATAATTTAACCGTGGTGGTGGACGACTGGGACATGAACATTAGCCACGTGATTCGCGGTGATGATCATCTAAACAACACGCCACGACAGATCAATATTTTAACGGCCTTAGGTGCACACATCCCGGAATACGCCCATGTGCCCATGATTAACGGCACCGATGGCAAAAAACTCTCCAAACGCCGTGATGCGGTGAGTGTGATGCAGTATCGTGATGACGGCTATTTGAAAGAAGCGGTGATCAATTATCTGGTGCGCCTGGGCTGGTCCCATGGTGACCAGGAAGTGTTCAGCCTGGAGGAAATGATTGAGAAGTTTGATATAGATGATATCAATAAATCATCCTCCAGCCTGAGCGTGGAAAAGCTACAATGGCTGAATCAGTATTATATGAAGCAGATGACAGCAGCGCAGTTAGCTGAAGAATTACAGTTTTATCTTCAACAGGCCAGTCTGGATGTCAGTAACGGACCCGATTTAGTCGAAGTAATGAAAGTCTATCAGGAGCGCTGCTCAACACTGGTGGAGCTGGTGGAAGATATTCGCTATTTCTATGAAGATATAACCGAGTACAATGCAAAGCAGGCGAAAAAACAGTTTAAAGGCGGCGCGAAAGATGTATTGCTGGCGCTGAAAGCGGACTATGAAAAGCTTGATAACTGGCAGGCTGAAGACATTCATAAAGTGGTGGAAGACACGGTTGAGACGCTGCAAGTGGGATTTGGTAAAGTTGGGCAACCATTGCGCCTGGCGGTGACTGGGCATGGTAGGTCGCCGTCGATTGATGTTACGTTGGCGTTGTTGGGTAAAAATGAGAGTGTTAGAAGGATAATAAATGCAATTTCTTATATTGATGCAAATTGATATTAGTTGGAAACTACGTTTTGATGAGAAAAGTCTGGATGAAATAGATGAGCTGGATTTGTCTGCATATAAAAATTTGTTGTCATGAGTGTAAAGTGTAGCGAATAGGTCGGTTATGAAAAACGTTTTTCTGGTTAATACACCATTACAGTTGCTAAATGCAATAGAAGCCAAATACCATTTTAAACTAGATGCTGAAGACTGTCTTTTGATTGTAATGGGGGATCGTAAAAGTCAGCCGCAATTGCTTTCACTGGCTGGCTCTGTCGATAAAGAGTTTGGTTGTGTTACTGTACTTAATAATGTAAGTCTGTTTCCTGGAGATCCATTTACCGTTAGTGAGTCTCTGTTGAGGCGGATGACGAATGATACAAAAATATTAAAAAAATCTATTTTTAATATTCGTCGCTTAAATAAAATAGCTAAATATCTGGGAGAAGTTGATTATATTTTTATCGGATATGTGAGGCTTATTTACACTCGGCATTTTGTGAATACCATGATTCATAAAAAGGTTTTTTTGCTGGATGATGGTACGGCAACGCTTGCTTTAGCTAAAGAACGGAAACAAGGTTTTTTTATTGGTCCCGAAAAAAATCTTAAATCAAAATTGAAATTTTATGGAAAGCGTTTAATAAGTCGTGTTAAGGACGAGTATCAGGAAAGCTATAGTTTTTTTACAATGTATGATATTGATCCTGGTGATAAGGATCAGGTTATAAAAAATGAATTTACACACATGCGGGCCAATATTGATTTATTGCCTGATTCTGATGATGTGTATTTTTTAGGATCGCCTCTCAGTGAGGCTGGCTTTATCAGTCAAGATGAATATTTAGCATATATTAAACGAGTCAAAGCGTATTTTGAAAACAGGCGTATTCTTTATGTTGCCCACAGAAGAGAATCAAAAAATAAGCTTGATAAATTAAGTAAGGTGCATGGTTTAAAGGTTATTATGTTTGAATACCCAATAGAGTACCAGCTTGCCCATATAGGTAGCAGGCCAGAAATACTTGCATCTTTTATATCGTCAGCACTAGATAGTTGTAAAACAATATTTGGCGATAAACTGAAAATCATATCATTTAAATTAGATCTAAATGAAGATCATAAGCAATTGTTACAAGTGTATGATAATTATGCTACTTATATTGATGATAATTTTATAGTTGAGTCGAATTACTGAATAGTATTATCAGTTTGATAATTACAGGTTTTGAAGGTCATGATTTTTTTAAATTATTAAAGAACTCTGCATGTAAGAAAGAAGGTGCAGTTGTATTGTCTGTTCTGGTCATGATCCTGAGTGTAATGCAGTAACGGGGCTTTATTTCTATGATAAACTGGTTGCAGGTATTGCTAAAAGTATAGAGGCATCTTTTCGTGGTGGACTGGAAATTATAAATGTGAACCCACGGCAAGAAAGCTAACAAATCTATTATTATAAAATTATGACTTCATTTAATTAAGGTAAATATTAATGTTTAATGATCAGACTATATTAATCACAGGTGGAACAGGTTCTTTTGGTAAAAAATATATTCAAATTATTTTAGAAAAATACAAGCCTAAAAAAATAATTGTCTTATCAAGGGATGAGCTAAAGCAATTTGAAATGCAGCAAAAATTCAATGCCCCCTGTATGCGATACTTTATCGGTGATGTTCGTGATGCGAGCCGTATGCAGGAAGCGATGGAGGGCGTTGATTATGTTATTCATGCTGCAGCCATGAAGCAGGTGCCGGCTGCTGAATATAACCCAATGGAATGTATTAAAACTAATATCTACGGTGCTGAAAATGTAATAAGAGCGGCTATTAGCAATAACGTTAAAAAAGTTATAGCACTGTCTACGGATAAAGCGGCTAACCCGATTAATCTATATGGTGCAACTAAACTTGCCAGTGATAAATTATTTGTTGCGGCTAACAATATGGTGGGCGGCAGGGAAACCCGATTTTCAGTTGTTCGCTACGGTAATGTTGTTGGTTCAAGAGGCTCGGTGGTGCCATTTTTTGATAAGTTATTATCGGAAGGTGCAACTGAGCTTCCTATTACCCATGAAGATATGACACGATTTATGATTACACTAGAGGATGGTGTTAATTTCGTGCTGAAAAATTTTCAGAGAATGCAAGGTGGGGAAATATTTATTCCTAAAATACCATCTATGAAAATGACAGAGCTGGCAAAAGCCATGGCGCCAAACTTACCAATTAAAGTTATTGGTATAAGACCTGGTGAAAAACTTAATGAAATAATGTGCCCGGCCGACGATAGTCACCTGACCCTGGAATTTGATGATCATTATGTTATTTGCCCTAGCATTCAGTTTGCCTTCAAATCTGATTTTACAAAAAATAGAAATGATGAAAAAGGTCAGCCGGTAGAGTTGGGTTTTGAATATAATTCAGGTAATAATACTGAATGGTTAAGTCATGAAGAATTTTTAGAAATGGCTGCTAACGTAGATCCTGAGTAAAGATATTTGATTTTATAATCTCATATGAGGATGCTTTTATCTTGTGTGGATTAAATGCAGTCGATTCTCTTTATAATAGCTAGGGGTGTTCCCATCAGAGCTCAATCTTTTATACGTGGTAAAAAATGATTCCTTACGGTAAACAGGATATTAATCAGGCGGATATTGATGCTGTCGTTGATGTTTTGAAATCTGATTTTTTAACTCAGGGCCCTCAGGTTCCTTTATTTGAAAAAACAATTGCAAATTATTGTGGTTCTAATCATGCAGTAGCACTTAATAGTGCAACTTCAGCATTACATGTAGCCTGTTTGGCATTGGGTCTGGGAAAGGGGGATTATCTCTGGACCAGCCCCAATACATTTGTTGCCTCTGCTAACTGTGGTTTGTATTGCGGTGCAAGTGTTGATTTTGTAGATATAGATCCGCGTACTTATAATATGTGTGCAGATGCCCTGCAGAGAAAACTGGCTCAGGCGAAACAGCAAAATAAACTGCCTAAAATTATCGTCCCGGTTCATTTCGCGGGTCAGTCATGTGATATGAAGCGTATTCATGAGCTAAGCAAGGAATATGGTTTTAAAATAATAGAGGATGCCTCTCATGCAATAGGCGGAAAATATTTAAATAAACCTATAGGTAATGGTGTCTATTCTGATATTACAGTTTTTAGTTTTCATCCGGTTAAAATAATTACAACCGCTGAAGGTGGTATGGCACTAACGAATAGTGCTGATTTAAATCATAAAATGGAATTATTGCGCAGTCATGGCATTACCCGTGATGCAGATAAAATGACAAAGGAGTCAGATGGTTCCTGGTATTATCAGCAAATTGAACTGGGCTTTAATTACCGTATGACAGAATTGCAGGCAGCGCTGGGTGTGAGTCAGGCGCGGCGACTAGATGAAATGGTGCAGGGCAGGCATAAGCTAGCAGCCAGATATAATAAATTGCTGGTGAATTTACCCATAACTTTACCCTGGCAACATACAGATAGATATTCGGGGTTTCATTTGTATGTAATAAGGCTGGATCTTGATAAAATAAGTCTGTCTCATCGTGAAGTTTTTGAGGCACTACGTGAAAAAGGCGTCGGTGTTAATTTGCATTATATTCCCGTACATTTACAGCCCTTTTACCAAAAATCAGGTTTTAAATCTGGTGATTTTCCTGAGGCCGAATTTTATTATCGGCAAGCAATAAGTCTTCCCCTGTTTCCTACAATGACAATCGATCAACAGGATTATATTGTAGAAACATTAAATGTGATATTAACATGAGTGTTATCGTCGTTCTGCAGGCGCGAACAAATTCAAGCCGGCTACCGGCAAAAGTTTTATTACCTGTCTGTGGAATACCACTGGCAGTGCTTGCTGCAAAAAGAGCAGCAAATAGGGGATTGAAAGTGGTAGTTGTTACCTCTATTAATAGCAGTGATGATGCGTTAGTTGATACTCTCATAGAACACGATATTAACTATTTTCGTGGCAGTCTTAACAATACATTAAAAAGGTTTGTCGACGCATTAAGCGGTCATGATGATAATGAGATGGTTATTCGATTAACAGGCGATAATGCTTTTCCTGATGGTGCGCTTCTTGATGAGGTTAGGCAGGATTTTGAGGATAGAAAGCTTAATTATTTATGCTGTGGCGGTGGACAGTCCGGGTTGCCTTATGGTGTGAGTGTTGAAATTACCTATTTAAAACATTTACGAAATGCGCTTGAAATGTCTGTTACTGATTTTGATAAAGAGCATGTAATGCCATATATCGCTCGACAGTTTGGCTATGAGTATTTTCATAAATATAAATTGTTAGAGAAGTCATTATTTCGGTCAACTATTGATGATCTGGATGACTATCTACGCGTTAAACAGGTGTTTTCGGGAATAAAAAATCCGCTCTCAGTGCCATTGTTTGAGTTGTTAGATCGATTGTATTTGTTAGAGGATGCTCCGGTTTCAAAACAACCCGTTAACCAGCTTGTAGTCGGAGGCGCGCAGTTAGGTCTTAGTTATGGTGTGGCAAATACAAACGGACAGCCCGCTGATAGTGAATGTGAAGTATTAATTAAAACAGCAATAAACAATGGGGTTGAATATATAGATACGGCTAGTGCTTATGGAGAAAGTGAGGCGGTTATCGGTCGGGTGTTAAATTCTGGCTGGATGTCACGGGTAAATATTATTACCAAATTGTCACCCTTGTCAGAGTGTCCAGACAATGCGGACAGAAAAACCCTGGAGGCTTTTGTGGAAGCCAGTGTATATCAATCATGCACTCATTTGCACTGTCAGGAAATTAAAGTATTAATGTTGCATCGTGCGGCACATATTCATGAGTGGAATGGGGTTGTCTGGAGTAAGTTAATTCAGTTAAAAGATGCGGGTGTTATACATCAGTTAGGTGTTTCTGTGCAGTCACCTGAAGAATTAGAATTTGTGCTGGATGAACCATTAATAACGTTTATTCAAATGCCGTATAATATTATGGATAACCGTTGGGAATCTGTATTGAGTAAATTGAAGCAGATAAAGTCAGAGCGTAAGCTGACAGTTCATGTTCGCAGTGTTTTTTTGCAGGGGTTGCTGCTTAGTGATAATTCTGATCACTGGAGTAAAGCTAATTTTGGAAATCATGATACAGCTGTTCATTGTCTGAATTCGTGGGTTAAAAAGTATAACAGAGCCAATATTGCAGACCTTTGTCTGGCATTTGTCCGTTCTCAAAACTGGGTGGATGGAATAGTCGTGGGAATGGAAGCAACATCACAGTTGCTGGAGAATATTAATTATTTTAATGTTGAACTATTAGAGCCTGGCTCAATAAAAGATATAGAAACGCAACGCCCGTTTTTTTCAGAAGCGGTACTTAATCCGGCTAACTGGAAAAAAGGTTAAATCATGTCGAGTGGAATTGAGATATTTTCTTTGCAAAATAAAATAGCTCTGGTTACCGGTGCAACCGGTTATTTGGGAAGAGCAATGGTGCAAATTCTTGCAGAGGCAGGGGCTCTGGTGCTTGTTAACGGGCGTAATGAAGAGCGCGTTTCTACATTAGTAAAAGAGATTTGTGAGCAGGGTTTAAAAGCAGAAAGTGCTGTGTTTGATATAACCGATGAAACAGCCATCAAGAATTATTTTACATCTTTAAATAATAAACCTCTGGATGTTTTAATTAATAATGCATATTTTGGTTCATCTGGAAATATTAAGTGTAGTAAAGCAGGGGCCTATATTGATAGTCATAATGTAACGGTAGTGGCATCACATAACCTTCTTACGAATGCGTTGCCTCATCTTAGACAGGCGGTGGATATTAGAGGCGATGCGTCAATTATAAATCTGGCTTCTATGTATGGCATGGTTAGTCCCGATCAGCGTATATATGAAACTGAGCAGGCTGCCAATCCTCCATTTTATGGTGCTGCAAAGGCCGCATTTATTCAATGGACACGTTACGCAGCATGTGAATTCGGTAAGGAAAAAATCAGAGTTAACTCGATTTCACCGGGCGCATTTCCATCGATTGATGTGCAAAAAACCAATCCTGAATTTATTTCCAAATTAGAAAATAAAATTCCAATGGGCCGTATTGGGCAGGCAAATGAATTGCAGGGTTCGGTTTTGTTTCTTGCTTCATCTGCATCGTCGTATGTCAGCGGGAGCAATCTTGTAGTGGATGGTGGTTGGACTTGCTGGTAATTGTTTTTGATGAATGATAAAAAAATAATATTTCGTGTTGATGCTTCTATACAAATTGGTACAGGGCATGTGATGCGGTGTTTAACACTTGCTGATGCGCTGAGTGAAAGTGGCGCAGAAGTTCAGTTTATTTGTCGTAAGCATACAGGCAATCTTATTATGTATATTCAGTCAAAAGGGTATATTGTACATACACTAGAAACGCCTAAAACTACTAGTCCCACTGTTATTCAAACAAAATGTGAAATGGAGCTCCAGTTGTACCATGCAAACTGGCTTGGGGTCTCTCAAGAAAAGGATTCACAAGAAAGTAAACCAATCATGCAAAATTTTCAGCCGGATTGGCTTGTCGTTGATCATTACTCGATTAATAAAGTATGGCAGACAGAGCTAAAAGGAACATACCAGAAGCTCATGGTCATTGATGACCTCGCGGACCGTGAACACCAGTGCGATTTGCTCTTAGACCAAACCTATGGTCGACTGTCACAAGATTATCATGGGTTGGTACCTGCAAATTGTCAAATGCTACTTGGTTCACAATATGCGCTTCTTAGGCCGGAGTTTGCTAAATGGCGAGAGTTTAGTTTAAAGCGCCGAGCTGTCCAATCACAATTCAAAAAATTGTTGATAACAATGGGTGGTGTTGATCCAGATAATGTCACAAGTCGCGTGCTTGATGTTCTTAAAACCTGTGACCTATCTAAAGACCTGGAGATCATGGTGGTGATGGGAGCAACAGCACCGCATCTTGATACGGTAAAAAATCAAGCGGAGGGAATGCCATACAAAACTAAGGTTAAAGTTAATGTAGATAATATGGCTGAAATCATGGCGAATGCAGATTTAGCTATTGGTGCATCCGGGGCTACCACCTGGGAAAGGTGTTGTTTAGGGTTGCCAAGTATACAAATAGTTTTGGCAAAAAATCAGGAGTTAATAGCTCAGAATTTACAGAAGAAAAACATAAGCAAAGTTATAAATGATGTGTCCCAGCTTTGCCCTGCATTAGCTTCTGTAGAAAGAAAATTAAAAATTTATACAAAAAAATCATCAGAAATTTTGGAAGGCTTAGGAATAAAATTAGTGGTTAAAGCGTTATTATGAAAACTATAACAGTACTAGTGGATAATGATTCATGGATATTGCCTTACGCAGAAAACCTGGTTAGAGAATTATCTGGTATGGGTTTTGAAGCCAGGCTTGTTAGAGAGCATGAAAAAATTGAATCTGGCTGGATTAATTTCATGCTTGGTTGTGTTAAAATTATGCCAGAGAATATTTTAAAGAAAAATACACATAATATGGTAGTACATGAAAGTGACCTCCCGAAAGGGAAAGGTTTTGCTCCAATGACCTGGCAGATATTGGAAGGAAAAAACAAAATACCTATCTGTCTTCTCGAAGCTACAAAAGATGTGGATTCTGGAAAAATTTGGCTTAGGGATACAATTGAGCTTAAAGGTGATGAATTAAGTGGAGAATGGAGGTTACTGCAAGGGCTTAAAACAATAGAGTTATGTTTAAACTTTGTAAAAAAACATATGACCTTAAAGCCAGAATTACAAGTTGGAGAATCAAGCTATTATAAAAAAAGAATGCCTGAGGATAGTGAGTTGGATATAGATAAGTCAATAAAAGATCAAATGAGTTTACTAAGGGTGGTAGATAATGAAAGCTACCCCGCTTTTTTTTATGTGAACGGAAATAAATATATAGTAAAAATATATAAATCATGAAAAATAAATATATAGTTGCAGCAATAGGGGAATGGAATAATGAGTTATTCGAAAAGAAAAGTAAGCAATTTAATGGAGAATGGTATTTTGCTTCAAATCCTGAAGAGTTGAGTGAGTTGTTAGACTCAATAACGCCAAAATATATATTTTTCCCTCATTGGCGCTGGGTAGTTCCTAAAAGCATATTGGATAAGTTTATGTGTGTATGTTTTCATATGACAGATGTGCCTTATGGGCGAGGAGGCAGTCCGTTACAAAATTTAATTGTCCTAGGTCATAAAGAAACTGTTTTAACAGCTTTACAAATGGAGGAGGGGCTTGATTCCGGGCCTATTTATCTAAAAAAGAAATTAAGCCTTGAGGGTACTGCCTTCCAGATTTATAAAAGAACATCACTATTAGCATGGAGTATGATTAAAGAGATAGTCGAAAATGAAATTCAAACCACCCCGCAGTCAGGTGATGTGGTTTTATTTAAAAGAAGGAAGCCAGAAGATAGTGAAATTCCTAATGATTTAGAATTTGATCAGATATATGATTATATTCGAATGCTTGATGCTCCGGGTTACCCTAAGGCGTTTTTATCTTCGAATGGATATAGAATAGAATTCGACCAGGCTGGTCTTCATGATGAATTTGTTACAGCACGTGTGCGAATTAAAAAAGAGGATATCTGATGACATATATATCTATAGAAGAAAGGAGAATAGGTGATGCATACCCTCCTTATATTATTGCTGAATTATCAGCTAATCATAATGGCTCTTTGCAAACAGCATTGGATACGATTACTCAGGCAAAAGCCTGCGGGGCAGATGCTATTAAGCTCCAGACATATACTGCGGATACTATGACAATAGATTGTGACGCTGAGGATTTTTGCATAAAAGGAGGTTTATGGGATGGGTATAAACTTTATGATTTATATAAAAAGGCTCAAACACCTTATGAATGGCATCAAGTAATGTTTGATCATGCTAGAAAAACAGGTATTACCTGCTTTTCAACACCTTTTGATGAGTCTGCAGTAGATTTATTAGAAGATATGAATGTACCTGCTTATAAAGTGGCTTCATTCGAAGCTACAGATTTACCTTTAATTAAGTATATTGCGTCAACAAAAAAGCCAATGATTATGTCTACTGGTATGGCAAATTTGCAAGAAATAGAAGAAATGGTGGCAACAGCCAGAGAGTCAGGTTGTAATGATTTAATAGTCTTACACTGTATTAGCAGTTATCCCGCTCCGATTGAGCAATCCAATTTATTGACAATACCTGATCTGAGAGCGCGTCTAGGTGTGCAGGTAGGGCTATCTGATCATACTATTTCTAATACTGCAGGAATAGTAGCTACTTCGTTAGGGGCGAATGTGATTGAAAAGCACTTTATATTGGATAGAGATAATAAAGGACCAGATTCTGCGTTTTCTATTGAACCTGAAGAGTTGGTACGATTGTGTCAGGATACAAAAGATGCATGGTTATCACTAGGCAAAGCTGGATATGAAAGAAAACCTGCTGAAGAAGCAAATGTTAAATTTAGAAGATCTGTATATTTTGTAAAAGATATGGTTGCTGGTGAAGTAATAACTAAAGAACATATTCGAAGAATTAGACCCGGCTATGGTTTGCATCCTAAATATGAATTAGATCTGATTGGTAAAAAAGTAAATACTAATATTAATTTTGGAACAGCAGCAAGCTGGGATTTAATAAATGAGTAAAACTATTTTAGTTGTTGCTGCTCACTCAGATGATGAGGCATTAGGTTGTGCCGGCACTATTTCCAAGCATGTAAATGCAGGAGATGCGGTTCATATGTTGTACATGACTGATGGAGTAGGTTCCCGTTATATGTCAGATGTTGAGACTGAACAAAGAAAAGTGTCTTCACAAATGGCCTGTAGTATTTTAGGAGTAATGTCTGTAAATAGTTTTGATTTCCCAGATAATAAAATGGATTCTGTACCCTTACTGGATATTACTCAGGCAATAGAAACAGTCATTGATAAAATACAACCTGAAATAATATACACACATCATATTGGTGATTTAAATATAGATCATGAAATCACTCATAAAGCAGTATTAACCGCATCTAGGCCTCAACCAGGTTTCAGTGTAAATGAAATATATTCATTTGAAGTGCTTTCAAGCACCGAGTGGCAAACGCCTGGTTATCATTCATTTTGTCCTGATATGTTTGTGGATATCACAGATAATATTGAAATTAAAAAGAAAGTGCTCAGTGTATATTCAGAAGAGATGCGTCAGCAGCCTCATAGTCGTAGTATTGAGAATTCGTTACGCTTGTGTGAAATAAGAGGGAATGCTATAGGGAGAAAATTTGCAGAAGCTTTTATGAGTGTAAGAGTGATAAGATAAGTGCATTATTTAATTTGATATTAATGTATAAAAAATATTCAATTTAAATGGTGACTTTAATTTTATTTTAAGCGCTTGAAATTCAATATTAATGCCTGGCATGATATTGGAATATTCAAGTTGATTGAGATTGTGTGTATAAAAAATTAATTGAAATACACACTATAAATATAAAACGTATTTATTTGAATTTAGTCACCCTGTAATTTAGACGTTGATATCTGATGGTGCAGGAAAAAAAGTGAAAATGCTTATTACAGGTGGTGCAGGCTTTATTGGCTCTGCAGTCATTCGCCAATACATACCGAAAACGGCACACGAAGTTATCAATCTCGATGCCTTAGCTTATGCGGGTAACCTCGAATCACTCGCAGAAGTGTCTGATAATGTCAGGTATAAATTTGAACAGGTGGATATTCGAAATATAAAAGAGTTATCTCGCGTATTTGCACAGCATCAGCCAGACGCAGTGATGCATCTGGCGGCTGAATCTCATGTGGATCGTTCAATTGATGGCCCTGCGGGTTTTATTCAGACCAATATCATTGGAACATATAATTTGTTAGAGGCAGCAAGAGAATACTGGGATGTCTTGCAAGGAATGAAAAAAGACTGCTTCCGCTTCCATCATATCTCCACGGATGAAGTCTATGGCGATTTATATGAAACCGGCTATTTCACAGAAGACAGTCCCTATAACCCCAGTTCACCTTATTCAGCCAGTAAAGCCTCATCAGATCACCTGGTACGCGCCTGGCACAGAACTTATGGTTTTCCGGTAGTCATTACCAATTGCTCCAATAATTACGGCCCCTACCAGCATCCTGAAAAGTTAATACCCACGGTAATACTGAGCGCGATACAGGGCAGGTCTATACCTGTTTATGGAAACGGTAAACAGGTGCGAGACTGGCTTTATGTTGATGACCATGCCGCGGCGCTTCGGCGGGTGCTGGAAAAAGGTGAAATAGGTGGGGGCTATAATATCGGAGGTGATTGTGAAAAATCGAACCTCGATGTGGTGAACAAAATATGTGAAGTGCTGGATGAGCTAGTGCCTGAATCGACCTATAAACCCCGCAACACCCTGATATCATTTGTGACAGACCGCCTGGGTCATGATGTGCGCTATGCAATAGATGCCTCAAAAATCGCTGAAAAATCAGGCTGGTCGCCCCGGCAAAGTTTTGAGAGTGGTTTGGCTAAGACAGTCGCCTGGTATTTAGGCAATACTGAGTGGTGCCAGCTAGTTCAACGTAATGATTCATGTGCTTGAAATTCTGTAAAAGATACTGTTAGCCATAGGATCAGTATATCTGTGTCAAAAAATGGGGTTACTTTCGTTAATCCGCTGTAATCCTTTGACTCTACAGCAAATTTCCCATAAAATTCACCCTGATTTGGGGCCATAGCTCAGCTGGGAGAGCGCAACACTGGCAGTGTTGAGGTCGGCGGTTCGATCCCGCCTGGCTCCACCATATTCTTACATTCAGGTTCCTACATTGAGACTGTCAAAGTTGTCACTTGGTTCTAATTTTTCACAACTTTGGGTGGTTATTTGAAAATTATTGTGACTGGCGGGGCTGGATTTATAGGATCTGCTGTAATTCGGCAATATATCCATAATACTAATCATCATGTGGTTAATATAGATGCATTAACTTATGCGGGTAACCTTGAATCACTTGCAGAGGTAACTGAACACCCACGCTATAGTTTTGAGCATGTCAACATAAGAGATGTTGGTGAACTTATACGGGTTTTTGAACAACACCAACCTGATGCCGTAATGCATTTAGCAGCCGAATCCCATGTCGATAGATCTATTGATGGCCCTGCGGATTTCATTCAGACCAATATTGTTGGCACCCTCAATTTACTTGAGGTTGCCCGAAACTATTGGAATAAATTAGAGGAAGATCAAAAAGCCAGTTTCAGGTTTCATCATGTATCAACAGATGAGGTATATGGCGATTTAGATGAAACGGGTCTATTTACTGAAGAAAGTAGTTATGAGCCCAGCTCACCATATTCCGCTAGTAAGGCATCTTCAGATCATCTGGTAAGGGCCTGGCATAGAACCTACGGGCTACCTATTGTTATTACTAACTGTTCTAACAATTATGGTGGATATCAATTTCCGGAAAAGTTAATACCTCTTGTTACCCTTAATGCATTAGAAGGGAAACCATTGCCAATATACGGAACTGGTCAGCAAATACGTGACTGGCTTCATGTTGATGATCATGCAAGGGCGTTAAGGCTGGTATTAGAAAAAGGCATAAATGGCCAGACATATAATATTGGCGGACATAATGAGATGACAAATTTACAAGTTGTAAAAACAATTTGTTCATTGCTAGATGAACTTGTACCAAATTCACCGCATATACCCCATGAGTCTTTAATTACGTACGTTGCTGATAGGCCGGGCCATGATTTACGTTATGCAATTGATGCAGAAAAAATTGAAAAAGACCTAGGCTGGACTCCCGATGAAACCTTTGAAACGGGTATATCAAAAACCATTCAATGGTATCTGGAAAACAGTGAGTGGTGTCAACATGTACAGGATGGTAGTTATCAAGGTAAACGCCTGGGTACAGGAGTAAATGAAGAGTGAAAGGTATTATTCTAGCTGGTGGCTCAGGCACGCGGCTATACCCAATTACTAAAGGCGTGAGCAAACAGTTAATGCCTGTTTATGATAAACCTATGATTTATTATCCGTTATCAGTTTTAATGCTAGCAGGTATTACGGATGTTCTTATAATATCAACGCCCCATGATTTGCCTCAGTTTAAAGCTTTATTGGGAGATGGTTCTAAATTAGGAATTAGTCTTTCTTATGCAGAACAACCTTCACCTGATGGATTGGCACAGGCGTTTATTATCGGTGAAGACTTTATCGGTGATGATGATGTGTGTCTTGTTCTGGGAGATAATATTTTTTATGGACATGGGTTAACGACGTTGTTAGAAAAATCCATTTCAAATGTTACTAATTTAAATAAGGCAACTGTCTTTGGTTATTATGTAAAAGATCCTGAGCGTTATGGTGTTGCAGAATTTGATGTGCAGGGCAATGTTCTGAGTCTAGTTGAAAAACCTGTAAAACCTAAAAGTAATTATGCAGTTGTTGGGTTATATTTTTATCCGAATAGTGTCGTTAAAATTGCGAAAACGATTAAACCATCAAAGAGAGGAGAGCTTGAAATCACAACGGTTAACCAAACTTACCTTGAGCAAGGGGCATTAATGGTTGAGTTAATGGGTAGAGGTTATGCCTGGTTGGATACGGGTACACACGAAAGCTTACTTGAGGCCTCTAATTTTATTCAGACGATTGAAAATCGACAAGGGTTAAAAATTGCCTGTATAGAAGAAATAGCTTATGAAAAAGGCTATATTTCTAAAGAAAATCTCCTGGCATTAGCTGAGCCGTTAAAGAAAAATCAGTACGGTCAATATCTTATTCGACGAGCAAATGAGCTGTAGCCTGTGAAGTTTATCCCACAGTCTATCGCTGATATTGTTTTGATTGAAACTGTAGTTCATGGAGATGAACGCGGGTATTTTACTGAAACTTTCCGACAAGATAAGTTTGAAGAAGAAATTGGCTATAAAGTTAACTTTATTCAAGATAACGAATCTAAGTCATCTAGAGGAATATTACGGGGCTTGCATTTTCAATTGCCGCCATTTGCGCAGAGTAAACTGGTGAGGGTTGTAGAAGGTGAAGTGCTTGATGTTGCGGTAGATATTCGTACTGGAAGCCCAACTTTTGGACAGCATGTTTCGGTGATGCTCAGTGGAGAAAATAAGCAACAGCTATTTATTCCTCGTGGTTTTGCACATGGTTTTGTAGTGTTAAGTGATATGGCTATTTTTTCTTATAAAGTTGATAATTATTATTCGGCTGTGTCAGATCGTGGTTTAGCTTTTGATGATAAAAATCTTGGTATAGATTGGCAGTTATCAAAAGAAGAGTTGCAGCTTTCAATTAAAGATCAAGAACAACCAGTTTTAGAAGATTTAGGGCAATGCTTTAGATATGGAGTGAGCTACTATGCGTAAAAAAATCCTGGTAACAGGAGCCAATGGTCAGCTTGGGCAATCTATAGCTAAATTTGTATCAACATACAAAGAATTAGAATTTACTTTTGTTGCACAGGAAGAGCTGGAATTTGATCCTCTAGAAAATATAGATATATATTTTCAGGATAAAGTGTTTGATGTGGTTGTAAACTGTGCGGCATATACTGCTGTAGATAAAGCTGAAACCGAGTATGAATTAGCAAATCTAGTTAATCATCTGGCAGTGAAGAGAATAGCTGAAATTTGTAAAGCAAAAGATATGAGCTTAATTCATATTAGTACAGACTATGTTTTTAATGGTAAAAGTTACCGACCTTATGTGGAAACGGATCTTACTGAACCTTTAAATGTATATGGTGTAACAAAGTTAAAAGGTGAGCAGGCAATACAAGAGATTAATCCAAATGGTGTGATTATTCGTACGGGTTGGGTGTATTCAGAATTTGGAAATAATTTTGTCAAAACCATGCTTCGCTTAGGTAAAGAACGTGACTGCTTAAGCATCATCTTTGATCAAGTTGGCACCCCTACATATGCTAGTGATCTAGCAAAAGCGGTCATGGTAATTGTGATTGCTGAAAGTTCAATGCTGAATGAGAGTAATCAAGCAACCTGTATTTATCATTATTCAAATGAGGGCGTGACCAGCTGGTACGACTTCGCCCAAACCATATTCGATTTGGCCAATATAAACTGTCAGGTCGACGCCATAGAAACCAAAGACTACCCAGTACCAGCCAAAAGGCCGTACTATAGTCTATTAAACAAAGACAAAATTAAACAAACCTATGGCGTAAAAATTCCATATTGGGAAAAATCACTTAGTGTATTTGTAAAAGAACTTCTTGCTCCATGATAACCAAAGTTAAATCCCTAGCTCAAAACCCAATGTTTATGCGTTATTTTAAAAACTCGTCTTGGATGTTGACCGAGTATGCACTTAAAATAATATCAGCCATCTTTGTATCTATTTATGTAGCACGATATCTTGGTCCAGAAAACTTCGGGGTGCTAAGTTATGTGCTGGCAATAGTTGCTATTTTTATGGCGATCAGTCGCTTGGGTATGGAGTCTATTTTAGTTCGTGACCTTGCCAAGCACCCAGAGCAGTCCAAAGCTTACATGGGTACAGCTTTCAGTCTAATGTTTGTTACCGCGATCATAAGTGTAATAGTTTTAAGTATGATGACTTACTTTGTGGAAAGCGATTCTCAAATCAAGCTATATATATGGATTATTTCCACGGGGCTTATCTTCCAGGCATTTCTCGCGATCGATTACAGTTTTCAAGCACAAGTAAAAGCTAAATATTCCTCCATTGCCAAATCTTTTGCTTTAGCTATTAGCTCTATTATAAAAATATATCTAGTGGGGATACAGGCCGATTTATTGTTATTTGCCATCGCTTATGCACTTGATTACTTTGTTGTTGCATTTATGCTTATAAATACGTATATCATTAAAAAGCAACCTAGTTTTTTATTGGCTTATAATAAAAAACTCGTTAAACCTTTGCTCAAAAGCGCTTGGCCAATGATGCTTTCTGCAATAGCAGCCATGCTTTATATGCGTATCGATCAAATCATGATCAAAGAAATGCTTGATGCTCACCAGCTTGGTCTTTACGCTGCCGCTACTAAAATATACGAAGGCTGGATTATAGTGCCTTATGTTTTATGTATCTCATTGCTGCCTGCTATAGTTGCATTTAAATCTAGTGTGCCAGAAAAATACGAAGAGAATTTTACTAAACTTTTTGCGCTTGTGTTCTGGACGGGGATTATTGTTGCCGTTATTGCTACACTTGGTGGTGAATGGATTATTCGACTCACTTTTGGTGAAGCCTTTGTGGGGGCATCTTCTGTACTCGCTATTGTTATGTGGACGGCAGCTTTTACATCCTTAGGAACTGTCAGTGCGCGTTACTTGACGGTAGAAGGCATGGAAAAGAAAATCACGCTTAGAACATTTGTTGCACTATTTGTAAATGTCATACTGAACCTAATTCTTATCCCTAATTACGGTATAAATGGCGCTGCTATTGCCACTTTTATTACACTTTTAATTTCAAGCTACTTCATAAATTACACAGACAAAGATCTTACGCAATTACTGAAGATTTGTGATAATGCTATTCTATTTAGGTTTACTAAAACTAAATAGCATTTTAAGGAAATAATTAGAGACTAGCTAAGTAGTCATCGCCACAGACGAATTGAAAAACTATATAGAAACGAATCGGTAATTTGTATACAGCCCGGAAAAAAGGCAAATTTAATGCAAAAAAAATAAAGATATGACTGTTGTGGCATAACCTAAATTCGGCCAATTACGGAGTTGGGGCACTTGGTATTGCTCACTTAGATATGATTGTGCACGCCGCAAGGGATTATGAAACTGTCTTAAAAATTGAGTTAGTAGGCACACCAAATGTAAGTGGTTTAAAGATTTGATCTGTATTGGAAGAGAGGTTGGGCGTTAAAATCACCCATAAAGTGTTTGGGTTGAGGTATATAGCCAAGAAACTAATCACATTCCAATGGAGTAATATTAATGTATTTAAAAATTTTCATTATGATTATGTGTTTGATATGGGGGAAGGAGATAGTTTTACAGATATCTATGGCTTGAAAAGATTTTTTATTTTCTCAATAAGCAAGCAATACAGTTACATCAAAATAATGTGCTAAACAAAAATGTTTAGCCTCAAAGAGCATTCACTTATAAGCCTAGTTCGTATTGCATGTCATGTTCACGAGTTTTAACAAGTATTACCAGTTTCAAGCTGGCTAAAGAAACAAGGTTACAAAGTTGGTTTTAATTTAATGCAGGTAGCAGATCGTACAGATAAGAAAATAACACAATTAGCCATACTAGCTAATCAATATCCAATTGATGTGTTGTACTTCGCAAATAGTATGGGAAGTCTAAATCTTCAGCAGGTAAGAGCAATAACTCAAGCTTTTAAAAAACAAATATATGTGTATGCTCCTAATAAAGGTCATTCGAAAGATGAAAAAAATTAAAATTTGCCTTATGTGGCATAATCTTAACTCTGCTAATTTTGGCGTGGGAGCGCTTGCAATAGCGCATTTGGATATGGTTGTCAGTGCTGCAAAATCTAATGGGCTAAATGTTTCAGTTCATACCATAGGTACTGCAGGGGTATCAGAGTTATTAATTAAAAGAGATTTAGAAAAGAGGCTTGGAGTAGAAATATCACATGTCGAATTTGGATTAAGAACTATAGCAAAAAAAATTATTTCGCTTAGGTGGGGTACTATAAATTTTATAAAGAATTGTAATTACGATTATGTGTTTGATATCGGAGAAGGTGACAGTTTTTCTGATATATACGGTCTGAAAAGATTTCTATTATTTTCACTAAGTAAGTGGTATGCGATAAGGGAAGGAGTGCCTTTAGTTATTGCACCCCAAACAATAGGTCCATTTAAATATTGGTTTACTTCTCATATGGCAACTTATTTAATGAAAAAGGCAGTTTCTGTTTATGTTCGTGATCATAAGTCAAGTGAGTATCTAGATTCGATGGGTGTAAAACATAGAGAAGTATCTGATGTTGCATTTTTACTGCCCTATGATGAGATGCCTAAGTTAGGTGATTCAGTAGGTATTAATGTATCTGCACTTCTTTGGTATGGAGGATATACTAAAAAAAATCAATTTAATCTCAAGGTCGATTATGCAAAACTTGTTAAAGAATTAATTGAGCAATTTATTTTAAGAGGTAAAACAGTCTATCTTATTTCTCATGTAATAACAGATCAATATCAAGTTGAAGATGATTACCGAGTTTCCTTATTGCTAAAAAAGAAGCAATTCGATGAAAATAATAAAGTGATTGTGGCCCCAAAATTTAAATCACCAATTGAGGCGAAAGCTTATATGTCTCAAATGGAGTTTTTCATAGGTTCTAGGATGCATGCGACTATTGGTGCATTGTCTTCAGGTGTGCCAACTGTTCCTCTTGCATATAGTAGGAAGTTTACTGGCGTTTTTGGTTCAATTAATTATCCGTATACTATCGATGTTTTTGGTAGAGGCAATGACCAATTAGTAGTTGAGCAGGTTTTTGATTACTACGACAATCGATATGATGAGATTAAGAGAGCAGGTGAACAGTCAATAAAAGTTGCTAAAGAAAAGTTAAGTTCTTACTTAGATTTTTTGACAGAGCAGCTTAAGTGAATAAGCTTGAGAAGGTGTTGTCATCGAATATGTGCACTGGATGTGGTATTTGTGTATCATCACCAGAAGAAATGAGAATAGACGAGCAAGGGTTTGCCCGACCAGTGAATCAAATATTTGATGATATTTCACTTAGATCTTGTCCAGGAATTGGTATAGAACAAATGAATCATAGTAATTATGATTTAAGTTGGGGGCCTGTTATTTCATCCCAGGTTGGTTTCTCGACAGATCCGATGATAAGAAAAATGGGATCCTCTGGTGGTGTACTGACGTCTTTATTGTATATGTGTTTAAATGAAAATATTGTTGATGCGGTTATTCAGACAGGCGCATCTGAAGCTAATCCAGTAGCAAACGAGACAAGAATAGTTACCAATAAAGAAGAGTTGATATTAAATGCAGGCTCACGATATGCCCCTTCATCTCCCTTATCTGTGATAAGGCAAGTAAAAGGAGATGGAAAAAAGTATGCCATAGTAGGGAAACCATGTGATGTTGCAGCAATCAGAATGGCAATGAGAGTAGATCAAAGTCTTATAGATCAGTTTCCAGTTTTACTATCATTTATGTGTGCTGGTGTTCCAAGTGAACATGCTGCTAAAAAAATAATTCAGCATTTAGGATTGAAATATGAAGATGTTAGTGAGTTTCGATACCGTGGGGATGGATGGCCAGGTCTTACGAAAGCGGTCACTAAAGATGGCAAGATTAAAACTATGGTTTATAACGATTCATGGGGTGGTGTCCTAAATAAACAGCTACAGGCTCGGTGTAAAGTTTGTGCGGATGGCACAGGTGAGTTAGCTGATATTGCTTGTGCGGATGCTTGGTATGAATCGTATAATGGCTACCCAAAATTCGAAGAGAAGGAAGGTAGGAGCTTATTGCTAGTTCGCACTTCGCATGGAGAAAAGCTAATTAAAAAAATGATTCAACTCGATTATATTGATGGGGTTGAAAGTTATGGTATAGAAAACCTAAAAAAAATACAGCCATATCAGTATGTTAGAAAGCAAACGGTGCTGGCCAGACTATTGCCATTGAAGGTTTTTTGTGTGCAAACGCCTAAATTTAAGGGGTTTTGTTTAGGTGCCCTTATATCTAATGCGCCGATTATAGAAGTTTTTAAGGCGGCGTTAGGTACATTCATTAGAAAAGTTAAAGGTCGATTTTAAGTGTTCATAAAACAAACGATAATAAAAACATCATGTTAGTTACTGATTTTATGTTGTTTTTAAGGGGAGGCAATAATAGGTTTTCAGACGCTGTACGAACAACGATCATATTATTCTTATTGATCATTTTTTATCAAGTTTTTTATTACATAAAAGATTTCTCAATCATCTATTATTTTTCCAAAATATTTGCACCAGTAATAATTCTGTTTTTAACATTATTCTTTATGATTGCTTATAGTAAGCAGATAAAAATTGGTAGAGATGGAGTGTTGATCTTGGTGGCTGGTTCGTATTTGATTTTAGTCTCAGCTTTGACTGCTTATTTTAATTATGGACAGCCATTACATATTGGGATTGCCTGGCAAATTAAAGTGTTGCCATTGTTTTTCTTTTTTTCGATTAATTTAATGTTGCAAGCCAATTGGGTAAATATCGGTCACTTCTATAGGGCGACAACTCTATTATCAGTGTTGGCATTGTTTTTATACTTTATTTTATACATTGCAGTTAATCCGGCGAATTATTGGCATGATAATTCATATTTTTTTGTGAATGATTCAAAAGGGTTTCGTTTTCGCTTTCCTGATGTGCCTGTATTGTTAGGGTTGTTTATATTTTTTTGGCGCTGGCAGTTGCTTGGTCGGTTATTTGATGCAATAGTTTGGAGTGCTTTTTTAGGGTATTTTGTTTTTATTCATGAACAAAGATTGCTTTTACTATGTGTTATTATGCTGACTGGTTATAGGTTTTTTAAAAATTCAGGAGTTTTATTAAAAGCTATAACCATAGGTGCAATGCCAATTTTTTTAATGTTGGTGTTTTCATCAGATAAATTCATATTACTCCTGAGTGGAAACGACGGTTCACTGTTGGCTAGATTGTTGACGATAAACAATATTTTTAATACTGTATCAGAATCACCATTAGGCTTAATATTTGGGTATGGAAATTTATCTCCCGAATTTAACGGCGGTTTCGAATCGCTATATGGACGACATTTCTGGTTAAGTGATGTTGGTTGGCTAGGCTTACTTTACGAATATGGGATAATTGGAGTGTTCTTGATTTTCTATCTTCTATATAAAATTATTAGATACTCTGAACGGTTAGTGATTTTACGTGAGCCATTTTTGTTAGCATTACGGGATCTTGGTTGGATAATTTTACTTATGTCGATTATAGCACCCCGTATTATTTATGCGTCAGGAGTCTCCGCAACAATACTCGCAATCTTAGCTTTTACCTATCATGCATTGAATAAGCATAATATTGTTTATTTAGAGCCTATGGTTGTTATGAAGGGTGAAAATAAGGTGGTAAAATGAGCAAAGTAGTAGATGTGATTTTACTTAATTGGAATGCCAGTCATGACACTGTACTTTCTTTCGAAAAAATTATGTGTTTATCTTATTTGCCAGATAAAATCGTTATAGTAGATAATGCATCTGAGATTGAAGATTACAATTATTTAGTTGATTATTTCAAAAAAAGTTACATTTTTTCAAAAAAATCAACTAATTATGCTGAATTGTTAATTTCAAAGAAAGTTGTAATTGTTAGGAGTATCTACAACAAAGGATATGCAGGTGGTAATAACCTGGGTATAAAAATATCTAGAGAACTAAACAACCCTGATTTCTTTTGGATACTAAATAATGATACACAGCCGCATGTAGAGGCATTTAAAGAGCTGTTATTGGTGGCTGATGAAAATATTGATTCATTCGTGTCTTCTGTTACATTATCCTTTGATGGTTTAATTGAGGCATATGGTGGTGGGCGTTATTACCCAATTCTCGGTAAATCAAAGCTTCTACATAAGAGAAAAAAATACAGCCCCTGTCTACCTATATCAATTAATTATTTAATGGGTGCAAGTTTGTTGGTTCCTAAATCAATTGTAGATGACGTAGGTTTAATGGATGAATGTTTCTTTATGTACTCAGAAGAAATTGATTGGCAATGGAGGGCGATTAATAAAGGATATAAAATACAAGTTGCACCAAAAAGTATTGTTTATCATGCGGGTTCATCTAGTACAGAGTCATACCAATATCATTTCTACAGAAATAGAGCAGCGATTATGTTTAATTCTATATATTTTGGTTGTCTTTATTCAATTGTAAGTGGTTTAGTTTTGTCTGTATATACAGCTGTCAGATATGCTTTTAAACCAAAATTAGTAATATTTGGCATTAAAGGGTGTTTTCAGGGCGTCTGCAAAAAGCGAAAAGATAAGATGTTGCCATTATAAAGTACAGTGAAGTAAAGTAAGATAATTCTATTCTATGTATGGCTTTTACCTTATGCGTATTCTTTTTATTGTTGTGAAATATCAGTATATCAAACAATTTCATTAGAAAATCATATTAGAATGTACAGATATTTAGTTAAAGGTTTATGTTAATGCTGAATTTTTAAATTTAGTTATTTATTAGTCAGTTTTTATTACTGATTTTGTTTTTCGATTGAATAAAAATATCACTTGTAAGTACTACTATGAAGAAAAAAATAATGTTTGGTTTGGAAATTAGTGATTTGAATATGCAGTCTATTATGGATATTATCAAAAAATATAATTGTTTTTCATATGTAGTTACACCTAACGTTCAACATATAGTTGAGTTAAGAAAAAATGATTATTACTGTTCTTGTTACAAGCAAGCAAGTCTAACTTTGTGTGATAGTCGTATCGTTCAGCTTATTTCAATGCTCTTAGGTGATAAAATTAAAAATGTTGTTCCTGGTAGTGATCTAACTAGGCATATGTTTGAGAGTTTTACTGGTTCTGAGAGAATAATGATAGTCGGGCCACCTATCGATGATATTGAGAAGTTACGAGAGACTTACTCATTGAAGTACCTATATCACTATCAGCCTCCAATGGGTTTTATTAATAAAAAGAATGAAATTGAAAAAACTATCGAGGCTATTCTTGAAGTTAAGCCGGAGTATTTGTTTTTAGCTGTTGGTTTTCCTCGTCAAGAAATTTTAGCATATATTTTAAAAGAACGATCAGATTTCAAATGTGTTGCTTTCTGTATCGGGGCTTCAATTGATTTTATAACGGGGAAACAAAGTCGAGCGCCCTTATATTGGCAAAAATGGCGTTTAGAATGGTTGTATCGTTTTATTCATGATCCCAGACGCTTATTTCGTCGTTATTTTATAGATACTTGGTCTTTAGTTCCGCTTATAATTTCTGAGTTTAGAAAGGGTAAATAATACAGTCCATAATTTGTGGGATTGGCTGTATGTGCTTTTTAAAAATATGCACGTGTAAAGGGTATTGTTTGTTTGTATTAGAATGTACATTGCATTAATATCAGTTGTATTCTAACGATTATATACTGGTGAAATTATGATAGTCTTTTTAAAAAAAGTAATTCCTTTTACAGATATGTTTTTACTACCATTAGTGTATCCAGCTGCATTCATTCTTAAAATTATCAGAAAAGCTGGTGTTCAAAGACTACCATTGTGTAAAAAGGCGTTGATAAATGTCGGGGTATTTCCAATAACTAACCACTATTATGAGCCCCAATTTGATATGAGTAGCATCAAACGCCCATTTTCAGAAGAAAGAAATTTACCAGGTATCAAATGGAATATACAGGGGCAATTGGATTTGCTTGAGAACCTTGTTTTTGCAGATGAGCTTCAGGATTTGCCTTTCGAAAAGACTAATGAATTATCATTTTATTTAAATAATAGGTCTTTTGCTTCAGGTGACGCTGAGTACTGGTTTCAGTTGATAAGATTTAAAAAGCCAAAAAGAATATTTGAAGTAGGGAGTGGAAATTCTACACTAATGGCAATTAATGCTATTAATAAAAATCAAGATGAGAATCCTAATTATATATGCAAGCATGTGTGTATAGAACCATATGAAATGCCATGGCTAGAAAAAACAGGGGTGGATGTACTTAGAAAGAAAGTTGAAGATGTTGAATTTTCTTTTTTTTCAGAATTAGAAGAGGATGATATACTGTTTATTGATTCATCTCATATTATAAGGCCAGAGGGTGATGTGCTCTTTGAGTACTTAGAATTACTTCCGCGACTAAATATAGGGGTAATTGTTCATGTGCATGATATTTTTTCACCAAGAAATTATCCAAATGAGTGGCTCAAGTCTGAAGTTCGATTATGGAATGAGCAATATTTGCTGGAGGCATTCTTAACTGAAAACAATAGCTGGAAGATTATCGGTTCCCTTAATTATTTGCATCATAATCATTTTGACCAACTCAAAATGGTTTCTCAATTTTTAACAACTGATAGAGAGCCTGGGTCGTTTTATATGCAAAAAATTGCATAACTAAGGTGCGAGTAAATCGCATTTTTTAGTGATGATTTGCGTAAAGATGAAGGTGGAAATAATTAAGTGTTACTATCATTATTTTGAAAACAGATAACATTCTCTAATATATTTTCCCAAAGGAAAACACTAAATTTAAATAATTTTTTAAGCATAAGCAAGTATTTGAGTTGAGCCGATGGCATTTTTGCACACTATCTTTTACAAAGTTCTGAAATGAGGATAGAATAAACAGATAAGTTTAACTGTAAATATAGTTTAAATTCTGTGATATGTAGGAATTATCCTATAATCATACCATTATAAAATTATCGGAATATATCAATCGTGTTTGGTAAATCAGTTTTCAAGGGTTATTCTGGCTTTATCAATGTATTTTCGAGAGTAATCGATCCTTTAGTGGTTTTGTTTGCTGCTATAGTAGCTTATGGCGCTAGGTTTTCATTCTATAACATCGTATTACCTACAAATTATCATCCCCTTATTCTTTTTTCTGTTTTATGCGTGGTTATCGTCTTTCCAGCCTTTAATATGTATAGTTCTTGGCGTGGTCAGAGTCTGGCCAGGCAGACCAGAGCTATTATTCTTGCCTGGTTGACAGTCGTTCTTTTAATGATCGTTATTCTGTTTGGTCTGAAAATGTCAGCTGACATTTCACGGCTCTGGCTGGCCTTGTGGATGGGCTTAGGTCTTGTGTTTTTGCTAGTTTTTCGTATGAGTATCTTTGGTTTTTTGAAATACAGGCGAAGCAAAGGTAAGAATTACCGTCAAATTGTAATTGTTGGTGCCGGTGAACTGGGGCAGAGGTTGATCACTCATACTCAGGCCTCGCCCTGGGCTGGGTTTAAAATTAGTGCCTTATTTGATGATGATGAACATTGTCATGGTATGTCAGTGTTGGGTCATAAAGTTTTGGGTGATCTATCAACTGTTGAGCCCTATGTCGATCAACATAAAATTGACGAGGTCTGGATTGCCTTGCCTTTGCGTGCGGAACAGCGTGTTAAAGATTTGTTGTACTCTTTAAGGCATCAAACCGTGAATATTAAATTAATACCTGATATTTTTGGCTTTTCCTTACTGAACCATTCAATGACTGAAGTGGTGGGCTTGCCGGCAGTTAACCTTTCTGATACTCCTATGGGTGGGAGTAACCAGATAGTTAAAGCTTTAGAAGATCGCATTTTAGCTTTATTGATATTGGTCTTGATTAGCCCGCTTCTTCTTGTTATTTCGCTTTCAATTAAAGTGAACTCAAAAGGCCCAATACTGTTTAAGCAAAAGCGCCATGGTTGGGATGGGAAAATTATTAATGTTTATAAATTTCGAACCATGAAAGAACACGGTGAGTTTGATGGAAAGATAACCCAGGCACGAAAAGGTGATTCTCGTATTACAAAATTAGGCGCTTTTTTACGCAGCACCAGTTTGGATGAGTTACCTCAATTTTATAATGTATTGCAGGGGAGTATGTCTATTGTAGGGCCGCGACCTCATGCGATTGAGCATAATGAGCAATATAAAGATCAGGTAAATCAATATATGCTTCGCCATATGGTAAAGCCGGGCATTACAGGCTGGGCACAGATAAATGGTTTACGTGGTGAGACTGATACTTTAAACAAAATGAAAGATCGGGTTGAGTATGATCTTTATTATATTGAAAACTGGTCGCTGTGGTTTGATTTGAAAATTATATTTTTGACTATATTTAAGGGCTTTATTCATAAGAATGCTTATTAAAATAAATCATAAATCATAAGTCATAAGTCATAGTTTTAAGCGTTTCTTTTATAGAGTATTGTAACTGTTAGATTTTAGTGCGAAAATCTTTCACAACTTCTAATTATAGTCGAATGATTTTTATGCAATTCCAGAATGTTTTCTCTTTTTTTAAGGATAATAAACTAAATTTTTCTGCTATTTTTGTAAGCCTTTCCCTTGTTGTTTACCCTGCAACCGTTTTATTAGTTCCTAAGGTTAATGGCCTAATTATCGGGTTGTTTGCTTTATCTGGTTTGTATTTGTTGTTTAGATATCGAGATAAATCAACTCAGGTAAATCAGGATGAAAAATTATTTTATCTTTCACTCGGTATTTTTTTCCTGGTGTCACTGTTTATTACGCTTTATGGTGGTTTTGCTTATAAGGCGATAGGTAAGTACTTACATTTATTATTAGCTATTCCCATTTATATTTATTTTCGACATGTGGGTATTAAGCTGCTTTATCTTTGGTATGGCCTGGTTGCGGGTGCAATAGTTGTGGCTGGTATTGCTATATATGATGTGTGGATCACAGATACGCCACGATACTGGGGTAATGGAGATCTTCGAGCTATGGGTATTACCCATCCTATTATATTTGGTGACTTAGCTTTAGTTATGGGAGTGATGTCTATTGCTGGTTTGGGCTGGTTTAAACAGCGATCTGCCTGGCAAGCACTTTTACCTGTTATTGCACTTTTATGTGGTGTTTTAGCGAGTGTGCTCTCTATTGCCCGTGGTGGTTGGGTTGCGGTTCCTTTTTTGGTTCTTGTGTTTTTCTGGTATATAAAATCACGGTTTTCTTTCAAATTTAAAATTATTATTGCGGCAGCGGTTATCGTTTTAATTGGGGTAATATATGCGGTACCTCAAACAAAAGTTAAACATCATGTTGATAGAACTATTACCAGTTTACAACAGTATGGTGATAGTGAGATTAAGTCAATTCATCGACGTACATCAGTTGGCACTCGCCTGGAAATGTGGCAGGCATCCTGGAAAATTTTTCTTGATAACCCGGTAATGGGTGTTGGCTGGGGGCATTATAAAGAGCAGGCACAAGCACAGGTTGACCAGGGCTTGCGTAATAAATCTGCAGCCACTTTTGATCATCCGCATAGCGAATATTTTTCTGCGTTAGCGCATGGTGGAATTTTAGGTTTCAGCGTTCTTATGTTGTTATTTTTAACACCGGCCTGGATATTTATTAAATATATTAAATATGGAAAGTCAGTAGAATCTCGGCGGTTGGCACTTGCGGGTTTAGTTCTGGTCGTGGCTTATATGGCATTTGGTATTTCGGAGCCGATGCTGTATCGGTCTCGTTCGGTGGGTTTCTTTGCGCTATATCTTGCGATTTTTATGGCGGGAATTTATCAGGAAGAAGATAAAGCTATAAGTCGTAAATCGTAAGTTAAAATTAGTTACCAAGACTTTGTGGATTATCTTTAGTTTTTATCAAAGCTAATTTTCGGGCGGCTTTACACAGTTCCTCAAGTGCCTGTAGGCGTTCTCTCACGGTTAGTTTTAGTGATTGGCGGATCATGGCTCGACGACTTCCTTTCCAGGTTGCGTTGTCCTAGTCATGTCTGGTTTTATTTGTCATTGATATCGTCCGGTATTAATCTCAGGTGACCAATGTCATCCAGGTCTTTTGCTCTGCCTGCTTGTTGTTTCATTTTGATTAGCGTTGGAATATTAACAATGTTAAAATTGGTGTCCGGTGTTAGCGTTGCCATGACGGATATTTTGTATTCAATTGTAAACCTCCCTATTTTAGTTACTGTCTAAAATAATCAGATTTGATCAGGATATGCCTGACCCTGAGTGTTAAATACCCGTTAAAAGAATATCAATTGCACCAAGAATTTCATATCGATATTTTTTAAGTGATCCTGCATTTTTCTTAAGCAAAGATGCGGGAACCGATGTCATTTGATGAGTTAGTAAAATATAATTTTTACCTTCAATATCAAATACAGGGCAAAGGTTTTTTGCATTTGTATTATTCGTCTCCTTATCCAAAGAGAGAGGAATAACGACTCTTGAGTTTAAATCTTCAAGCAAGTCACTTTGTACATCCACAATAAATGGGTATATTTTTTTTGAGCTTTTATTATCATTTTTATATAAATAATACGGGTTCATCATAGCGCTCTGAATGCGTCGGAAAATAAGCCATTTTTTTCTGCCAAATCATTAAGAGCATCAATTGCTTCCTTATTCTCTTTCAGCCATAAGTCACGTGCTGTACTTTTTACCTGTAATGCTAAAGCTTGCTCAAAAGTAGCTGACAAATTAATTTTTAAGCTACGTGCTTTATTTAGTAAGTCACTGTTAATACTAAGGTTTGTTGGTTTTTTTGGTGCATCTACATCATATATATGTTGCATAGCCATCCTCTCGCATTATGCGCATGAAATATGCGCATTTAAAACATAGCATAGCAATGCACATGTAACAAGTAAGGGTAAATAATATTAGCCAAAATTCCATAGTTTGAACGGCTCCGTTTGTAGTGCACTGCTGAGCTTATATTAACAACTGGCCTACTGGGTTTTAAGCTGGCTTTTCAATTGTTTTTTTAACCACGTCAGACACCCTTCGGTTTTCTTCCAGGTTTCGCGCATTTCATCGCGGTAAAACCAGGCCTGGTCATCGCCGTTAAACTGAATGCCGAAGTCACTGAGCTGGGGTTGGGCTATGCGGGCTTTTATCAGGTAGTCGACGACTTTGGGTAGCCTTTCTAATGCGTTGTGCAGTGCCTGTTCGGCTTTTTGTAATTCCCCTGAACGATACAGGGCGAGTACGAGTCCGTATGATGTTTCGGCCAGCATATCGTCGGGGTAGTTGTGGGCAAGTGTTATGGCTTCATGATTTTCATTGTGTTGTAAATAATGGTTAATCAGCAGACTGCGATAGCCGTGATTGTCATGCGGGTTGAGTTTCAGGTAGAGCTTCATTAGTTCGATGGCATGATTTCGTTCGTCTTTGCCAAGGGCTAAATTAATGTTGTGGGTGAGCTGGCGTAATAGCGGGCGGTTTTCGGGCATAATCCATGGCAGGTGATAGCCCTCGGGGATATTGAGGTCTCTTATTAAGCGTTCATTGCGGTTTAATAAGGGCTGTACTTTTGCCATGGGCCCCCAGATGCTGTCGTTGTTCGGGTGACTGTATATCAGGTTAACCAGGTCATCGCTTATGTTCTGGCTGTTAATGGCCTGCGGGTTTATGAGTAAAAAATCCAGCCACTCGGTATTAAATATGTCCTCCCAGATACCACCTTCACCCATTGTGTCAAGTTGAGTGCCGAAGGGTTTTTCATTTGGTTTGATGGCGGCCCATTGCATTTCCAGCTCAAAAATAGCCTCAGGTGGCTGAAGTATGCAGGCATTTTGCATGGGATCCGGACAAGGCAGGACAGGATGGGGCAGCTCCTCTTCATCTTCGTCTGACGCCATTTCGATTTTTTCCAGCGAGTATTCTACCGTTGGCAGGTTTTTATTTTTATCAATCCAGGCCAGCAGTTCCCTGAGGCGCGGGTCGTCATCCGCATTGCTGAGTGTTAACTGTAATGCGCTGGCCGGGTCGGTTTGGGCAGCCTTTAAGGTGTTTAGCAGTTCAGGTAACTCATACTCAAGATGTTTCAGTTTGTGGTGCCAGAATACCGCCCGCTGTCTGGCCTGCTCAAGTTGATTGCTGGACACCAGTAGTGTGAGTTCGAGTAGTGAATGACTGGGGTTTTGCGGGTCAGCCTGCATGGCTTTGGACAGGGCATCCATGGCGGCTGAGAAATCACCCGCATCCAGCTTCCAGCTGGCGGTGCGTTGCCATGCTTCAGCGCGAATTGATTTATCTTTGTGTTGCGACATGCGTTGTAATAAATCTTTTTTCTTTTTTTCGGTTTTGTAGTGGATGTTATAACTGTCGCATAGTACATCCAGCAGGCCACTGTGTTGGTGATTGAGGCGGCTGGCATTGCCTTCAAATAAAGGTTCGAGCATTTTAATGACCTGGGCATCATCTCCCTGTTCGGTAAAAAAATCAGCCATGATAGCTACCGCGTGCAGGGGTAGCTGGTGGCTTTTAATCAGGCGAATGATGTGGGTTTTAGGCATCACCTCTGGCATGAGTAACCAGAAAAAATTTTCAGGAAGGTGTGGCGGCATGGGCAGGTGCGCGCAACATTGTTTGTATTTCAGGCCGGAGCCGCAGGGACAGTTTGTGTTTCTGCTGGGTTTGTCTAATGGGGTGGGCTTAAAATAATGTGTCGACTGGGGTGCAGAATTCCATAAATTAACCCCTATCCAGTAAGCCATTTTATGGCGTTCTTCGTCTTCAAAACTTTCCAGCATTATGGGTGCCAGTACAGGGACAGATTGTTGTGACCATTCAAGAAATTCATCTGCAGATTTTTCATCGAGTATCAGGCCAATGGCTGCTCTCATCAGTAAGCGCATTTGCTTAATGCTTTCAAAGTTAAAATCAGGTTCGTTGGGTTCGTTATACATTTAAGCATTTCCAGGCTGGTTCAGTATTCTTTAATGGGTATCTTAACTAGCGTATTTTAAATTGCCAAATAGTTATTGTTCGGGGTGGCGTGTAGCACCTCCCTTAGAAAAAGGAGATTAAGGGGGGTTAAAAGCCAAATCTCCCCGTCACCCATCTAATAGTCAAATTAAGACTGATAGATTCTACTTTGATTTGCGTTCCCTCTTTTTCTAAGAGGGGAGTTTAAAGACTAAATCTCCCCCAGCCCCTCTTTTACTAAGAGGGGGGTAAAGGGTCTCCCCCTTAGTAAAAGGGGGGTTAAGGGGGATTTATCTTCCATGTCCAGGGGGCGACATATCTCGGGGGCGGAGTCATGCTGGAGAGTGGCTATCAGGAAGCAACGCTTATTTAGGGCATGGCCTCGGGCCTTAAGATATAATGCCTGCAAATTATAAATTAAAGAGTGTAAGGAAAATGAAGGTACTGGTAGTAGGCGGCGCAGGTTATATCGGCTCACATATGGTAAAAATGCTCAGCAAAGCTGGGCATGATGTCACAACATTAGATGACCTTTCTAATGGTTATGAAGATGCGGTGAAATATGGTGAGTTTGTAAAAGGTGATATTGCGGATGCGAAATTGCTGGATAGGCTATTCACTGATAATCAGTTTGATGGGGTGATGCACTTTGCATCCTATATACAGGTGGGGGAGTCGGTTGAAAAACCTTCCATGTATTACCGTAATAATGTCAGTAATACGCAGGTGCTTTTAGATGCGATGGTAGAGCATGAGGTTAAATGCTTTATTTTTTCATCAACCGCGGCCACCTTTGGCGAGCCGGATTACACCCCGATCGATGAGGCTCATCCTCAAAAACCCATCAACCCTTATGGCCACAGCAAATTAATGGTGGAGCAGATTTTACGGGATTTTGATCATGCTTACGGTTTGAAATCCGTCAGCCTGCGCTACTTCAATGCCGCGGGTGCAGACCCGCAAGGTGAGCTGGGTGAGCGCCATATTCCGGAAACCCATTTAATACCGCTGGTGCTACAGGCGGCTTCCGGGCGGCGTGACAATATCACTATTTTTGGCGCCGATTACGATACCCCGGATGGTACCTGCATTCGGGATTATATTCATATTAATGATTTGTGTAGTGCGCATTTGCTGGGGCTGGAGTATCTGGTTGCCGGGGGTGAAACGAAAGCTTATAACATGGGTAATGGCACCGGTTATTCAATTAAAGAATTGATTGATGTGGCGAAAGAAGTGACTGGTAATGATTTCACGGTGTTGATGGGTGAGCGCCGTGATGGTGACCCGGCTCGACTGGTGGCAGACTCGACTTTGTTACAGAAGGAGTTGGGGTGGAAACCGGCGTTTGCTGATTTGGGGGTGATTATTCGGCATGCGTGGGAGTGGGAGATGAAGTTTGAGCGTTGGGGAGGGTAAAGATTAATCTTCCCCAGCCCTCTTTTTCTAAGAGGGGGTAAAAGCCAAATCTCCCCCAGCCCCTCTTTTACTAAGAGGGGGTAAAAGCCAAATCTCCCCCAGCCCCTCTTTTTCTAAGAGGGGGTAAAAGCCAAATCTCCCCCAGCCCCTCTTTTACTAAGAGGGGGTAAAAGCCAAATCTCCCCCAGCCCCTCTTTTACTAAGAGGGGGTAAAAGCCAAATCTCCCCCAGCCCCTCTTTTACTAAGAGGGGGGTAAAAGCCAAATCTCCCCCAGCCCCTCTTTTACTAAGAGGGGGGTAAAAGCCAAATCTCCCCCAACCCCTCTTTATACTAAGAGGGGAGTAAGTAGTCTCCCCCTTAGAAAAAGGGGGATTAAGGGGGATTTATCTTTTATACCGCTTATATCTTGCATTAATAAAGGCTAAAATACCGCCAACTAAATTTACCCACAGAATCAACACTCAATGAGCACAGAAGAAACCACCAGCCCCACCAATTTCATTCGCCATATCATCGATGCTGATATCGCAGCAAACAAAAATGGCGGCAAAGTCGTAACTCGCTTTCCCCCGGAGCCCAACGGCTATTTACACATCGGTCACGCGAAATCCATTGTGCTGAATTTTGGCGTTGCGGAAGATTATAACGGCACCTGCAATTTACGCTTCGATGATACTAATCCGGAAAAAGAAGACGTGGATTTTGTGCATGCGATTCAGGATGATGTGAAATGGCTGGGCTTCGACTGGCAGGATCGTCTGTATTATTCATCCAGTTATTTTGATCAGCTGTTTGAGTATGCGGTTGAGCTTATTAAAACCGGCAAGGCTTATGTGTGCGATTTAAACGCAGAGCAAACCCGGGAGTATCGCGGCACGCTTAAAGAAGCGGGTAAAGATAGCCCGTATCGCGAGCGTTCCGTTGAAGAAAATCTCGACTTATTCGAGCGCATGAAAAACGGCGAGTTTGAAGATGGCGCACGGGTGTTGCGGGCGAAGATTGATATGGCGTCCCCTAATATCAATATGCGCGACCCGATGCTGTATCGCATTCGCAAAGGTGTCACGCATCATCAAACCGGCGATGCCTGGTCAATTTACCCCATGTACGATTTTACCCACCCAATTTCCGATGCGATTGAAGGTATCACCCATTCTTTATGCACACTGGAATTTGCAGATCACCGCCCGTTATATGACTGGGTGCTGGACAACATTTCCATTGAATGCCATCCCCAGCAAATTGAATTTTCCCGTTTGAATCTGCAGTACACGGTGATGAGTAAACGTAAGCTTACTCAGCTGGTGGATGAAAATTTGGTGAGTGACTGGGATGACCCGCGCCTGCCTACCATTGCGGGTTTGCGTCGTCGGGGTTTTACAGCGGGTTCAATTCGTGAGTTCTGTCTTCGCATCGGCATCAGTAAAGTTGAGAACTCGGTGGAAATGGGCATGCTGGAAGCGACGATTCGTGAAGATTTAAACATCAATGCGCCACGCCGCATGGGGGTGATGAATCCGCTGAAAGTGGTCATAGAAAATTATCCAGAGGATAAGGTGGAGCAATTAAACGCACCGAATCATCCGCAAAATGAAGATTTTGGTAAGCGTACACTTCCGTTTAGTCGAGAAATCTATATCGATAAAGAAGATTTCCGTGAGTCTGCTAATAATAAATTTAAGCGACTGGTACTCGATAAAGAAGTGCGCCTGCGCTCCGGTTATGTGATTCGCTGCGATAAGGTGATTAAAGATGAACAGGGTGAAATCATTGAGCTACGTTGTTCTTATGATCCAGATACCCTGGGCAAAAATCCCGAAGGTCGCAAAGTCAAAGGGGTGATTCACTGGGTATCAGCAGCCCATGCGGTGCAAGCGGAAGTACGGCTGTATGATCGCCTGTTCAATCACCCGACACCGGACGACGGTAAGGACGGGGTGGATTTTAAGGAGCGCATTAATCCCGAGTCTTTAGTTTTACTAAGTCATTGTATGCTGGAACCGGCGCTGGCGGATGCTGAGCCCGGTGAGCGTTTTCAGTTTGAGCGCGAAGGTTATTTTTGTCGGGATGCGGGGTCGCCAGATTCGCTGGTGTTTAATCGGACGGTTACTTTGCGGGATTCCTGGGCTAAGCAAGAGCAGAAGTCTTAAGTCACTCGATATTAGTCATTGGTCATTGGTCATTTGTCTTTCGTCATAAGTCTTCCGGCCCCCGCAGTGGTTGAGGGCTGGAAGGTTTAAACAGGGTGTTTAGGCTTTTCGTCGACGACTAAAGCCTGTCAGGCCCAATAGGCCTGAACCCATTAGCCAGATGGCGGCGGGGATGGGTACTGGGGCCGGTGTCGTATCAGGGGTACCGGGTTGTATGAATGAACCGGCTGTTCCCGGAGTGCCGAAATCGCCTGCGCCAAACACCGTGGTGGTGGCTGCGTAGTTTTCCGCTAGCATTACCACATCAATCAACTCCATACTGCCGCCATTGGGGGCAAAGCCAGCGCCATAATCCATGCGTAGGAAATTACCTGAGCTGTCGGATATGATAATCTGGTCACGGGTGTTTCCCAGAGAAAAACGGCTGTAAGTATAATCCGCAGTAAAGCCACCATTTAAGGCGCTGTCGCCATTGCGGGCCATTACAAAATAACTGCCTGCCTCAATGACCGCGGAAGTGATGACCTGCCCCAGACTGGCATCGTCTGATAACACCAAACCGCTAAGGTCGATACTTTCAGCGGTGGGGTTGAACAACTCAAACCACTCACCCTGCGTATCAGAAACGGCCTTCGGGTTGGCCATGATTTCGGTTATTAATAAATCACTCACTGTTGCGGCCTGTGCGAATGATGAAAAAGCCCACGATAATATCGTGGCGATTAGATAAAAAGTCTTCATTTAAAATCTCCGTATATAAATTAAATCACATCAAACTGCTCCACTGCGGATGTGAGCTGCCCGAGAAAAGACAGCTCACAAACATTAACGCCTGAGTATTTTAAATGGCAAGCATCTTTTGAATATTAGCAACGGCTTAATTTATTTAATAATTATGTAATATTTTGTTGACGGCCTGTAATTTGCTCCCTATAATTCGCGCTCTCTTTTGATGACGAGCTCATCGAGATGGGACTGCGTCCCCATCGTCTAGAGGCCTAGGACACCTGGTTTTCATCCAGGCAACAGGGGTTCGACTCCCCTTGGGGACGCCACTATTTCTAAAGCCGGAACAGTAATGTTCCGGCTTTTTTATGTGTGGGGATTTGGTTTGGTGGTGTTTTTTTGGTAGAGCTTAATCTCCCCGTCACCCATCTAAATAGTCAAATTAAGCCTGATAGCCCCTACTTTGATATGCGCTCCCTCTTTTGCTAAGAGGGGAGTCAAAGATAAATCTCCCCCAGCCCCTCTTTTTCTAAGAGGGGAGTAAAGGTAAATCTCCCGCTACTCATCTAATAGTTAAATTAAGCCTGATAGAACACACATTATATGCACTCCCTCTTTTTCTAAGAGGGGAGCAGAAGCCTCCCCCTTTGTAAAAGGGGGATTGAGGGGGATTTAGCTTTTAATCCTTTTACAAACAGCACAATAAATCACCTCCACAACAGAATCTAAATTCAGTAACACCTGCCGATTATCAAACCTCAAAACCTGCAACTCCAGTGCTTGCAGTGCTTTATCACGAGCCGTATCCCTGAGCTGATGGTTTTTTTCAAAATGCTGGGCGCCATCAATTTCAACCACCAGTTTTGCTTTAGCGCAGTAAAAATCCACAATGTAATTTGAAATGGGTTTCTGGCGATTGAATGGGATACCTGCAAGCTGTTTATGGCGAAGTCGTTGCCAGAGCTTTTGTTCCGCATCTGTTGGGGTATTTCTGAGTTTTCGTGAATTGGTTTTTAGTGATTTTCGGTAATTTTCCATGGCGGTTGCCTCTTTATTGTAGCGGTCTTGATTTATATCTTTGGCGGGATTTAGTTGTCAAATTTATTGTGGAGGAGTTAAGTCAAATCTCCCCCAGCCCCTCTTTTTCTAAGAGGGGAGCAAAAACCAAATCCCCCTCTTTGGAAAAGAGGGGCAAGGGGAGATTTGAGAGGCAAGGGGAGATTTGAGAGGCAAGGGGAGATTTGAGAGGCAAGGGGAGATTTGAGAGGCAAGGGGAGATTTGAGAGGCAAGGGGAGATTTGA